>Ga0302303_10000505_pt1 | contig 31614 bp, 26 predicted proteins | sample III_Palsa_E2_1_FD_194542 | JGI IMG/M metagenome (GOLD analysis project Ga0302303, IMG submission 194542) | Peat permafrost microbial communities from Stordalen Mire near Abisko, Sweden - III_Palsa_E2_1 | ecosystem: Environmental > Terrestrial > Soil > Palsa > Peat permafrost | place: Sweden...
TATACGGCAGCACCGTTAACTGGTCAGGGTCATATGGCTTAAAAACTACTTTCGCTCCCATGACTTTAAGTTACGAAAATCGTCTTAAAATAAAAAAAGGCCGCCTCACTTTTGAGACAGCCTCCTTAAAAATCAAATCAAACTTATTCAACTAACCTATTGTTGCTCTTCATCGGCCAAATCTTCGCGGCCGCTCTCATAATGTTTAAGGATCTTGGCCTCAACATAAAAAATAATTTCTTCTGCTATGTTTTTTGACTGATCGCCTACCCGCTCGAGTTTACGGATGATAGATAAAATGTAAAGCGCCTCAGGCAAACTGTCAATATCAGCTTTTATAACGTCAGCAACAGTAGTTGGTGCAGCATCATTAATATTATCTAACACATCGTCACGTTTAAATATGCTACGTGCCAATACGGTATCTTCTTTTTCAAAAGCGGTACGGGTGTCAATCAATATATTCACCGCTTCTTCATACATGCGGATCATAGAAGTGCTTTCCATAGCCGCCTGATCAAAGTTAACCGATGAATCAACTACATACTTAGCTATACTGGCAGCAATATCGCCTATACGCTCTAAATTGGTATTGATTTTTAAAGCTGCTAATAAAAATCTAAGGTCAATTGCTACCGGGCAATGTAACGCGAAGATATTTTCGCAATCCCTGTCAATCTTTAACTCAAAAGAGTTTACTCTTTTTTCTTTTATCAAAACTTCACGAGCCAGATCCTTATCAAACTGGATCATGGCTTCCTTAGCCTTATTTAGTTGCGACTGTACCAATATCCACATACTGATAAGTTCCTTTTTTAGCCCGTTTATCTCAATTTCTAATGGTGTCATAACTTTTGTTTTTGATTATTGGATTCAAGATACAAGAATCAAGAGTCAAGATAGAATTTCTTGATTCTTGGCTCTTGACTCTTGACTCTATTATGAAAATCTTCCTGTTATATAATTTTGTGTACGCTGATCTGCCGGGTTGGTGAACATTTGTTTGGTATCATCAAACTCTACCAACTCACCCATGTAAAAGAACGCTGTTCTATCACTAACACGAGCAGCTTGCTGCATATTATGTGTTACGATGATCAGCGTATAATTAGCTTTCAATTCATGAAATAACGCCTCAACACTTGAAGTAGATATAGGATCGAGTGCAGAAGTTGGCTCATCAAACAAAATCAATTCAGGCTGCATGGCAATTGCACGTGCAATGCACAAGCGCTGTTGCTGCCCGCCTGATAAAAACGTCCCTTTTTTATGTAACGAATCTTTAACCTCTTTCCACAAAGCGGCGCTGGTTAATGATTTTTCAACGATAACATCCTTATCAGCTTTTGATATTTTAATGCCGTTAAGCAAGTATCCAGCTACAACATTTTCATATATACTCAAGTTCGGGAAAGGGTTAGGGCGTTGAAACACCATACCAATTTTCGACCGCACATAAATAGCATTCATGTCATAAACATTTTCACCGTCAAGTAGTATCTTACCCTTTGATGTTGCGTTAGGGATCAGTTCGTGCATACGATTAATACCACGTAAAAACGTAGTTTTACCGCAACCCGAAGGGCCCATTACCGCAATAACCTCATTTTTGTTTATGCTGATATTTACATCTTTTACAACATGGTTATCACCAAAATAAGAGTTATAATTTTCAGCTTTTACAATTGTACTTTCCATTTTCTTGTTAACACTTTTGTGAATATGTTTAATACTAAAACAAACATTAATAATATGAATGATGCGCCCCATGCCAAATTGTGCCAATCATCATAAGGGCTGGTGGCGTAGGTAAATATCAGGTGGGGTAAGCTTTCCATTGGTTTGGTAAGCGAATATGATAAATAAGGGTTACCAAAAGCGGTAAACAATAATGGTGCAGTTTCACCAATAACACGCGCGATTGACAGCATGATACCTGATAGTATACCCGCAAATCCGCACGGAACAATAACCTTTAAAATCACCCTGTGATAAGGTACTCCTAATGAAAGCGCTGCCTCTTTTAATGAATCAGGCAACATTTTAAGTGTTTGTTCTGTCGATCTGATAACAATCGGCAACATCATAATGGCCAATGCGGCACTACCTGATAATGACGAGAATGTACCCAATGGTTTCACTATCCAGAAATAAACCACAATACCTACTACAATTGATGGTACACCTTGTAAAATATCAACACATAAACCGCTGTAATAAGCAAGTTTCGACCGTGGATTTTCACTCAAATATATACCGGCGGCCATCCCAACGGGTATAGCAACCACCGCGGCTACCATAACCATAATGAAACTACCTACTAATGCATTTATTATACCACCACCTGTTTCGCCAACCGGTGCAGGTACACTGGTTAAAAAATGCCAGTTAACCTGGAATATGCCTTGTTTTATAATGTAACCTAATACTACTATAAGCGGCACGGTAATTAAAAAAGCAAAAAATACTATGATGCCTTTGAATATCGCGCTCTTGGTGTTTCTTAATCTTATATTTAATTCCATAACAGATTAATCGTTTGTGAACCGGGTGATGATTCGTTTACCAATCAGGTTAATTATCACTGTTACAAAAAACAACACCAGGCCAAGTTCTATTAACGCTGATAGATATTCGGTATGGTCTGCTTCAGTAAATTCATTGGCTATAACGCTGGCCATGGTGTTACCCGGACCAAAAATGGCGTTCTTGATACTATCAGCAACCGCGCTGGTATTACCAATCAGCATGGTTACTGCCATAGTTTCGCCTAAGGCCCTGCCTAATGACAGTAGCACACCAGCAAATAAGCCTGAACGGGTATAAGGCATTATCACACTTCTGATCACTTCAAAACGTGTTGCACCTAAGCCGTAAGCAGCTTCTTTTAATGGTGATGGTACCATACGTATTAATGTTATACCCAATGATGCGGCGTAAGGAATAATCATCACCGCCAAAATAAGTGATGATGTTAAAACACCAATACCATAAGGGGCAACGCCAATTTTCATTTCGAAAGTGCGGATAATGGGTACCAGTACAAACAATCCCCAAAAACCATAAATGATGGATGGAACTGCCGCGATAAGCTCGATAGCATTCTTTAACAGGTCAGACAACCAGCCTTTAGGATTGTACTCCCCAAGGTAAATCGCGATAGCATAAGAAAATGGCACCGAGATAATAAGCGCGATAAACGATGTAAGCAACGTGCCTACTAAAAACGGATAAGCGCCGTATATGTTACTTACCGGGTCCCATACCTTGCCCCATAAAAACCCTATACCTAATGATTTGATTGAGGGCATAGATTCAACGATGAGCGTTGCCAGTACACCTAATATGATGACCACCAGCAAAATACTCATTGCTATCAGTATACGCCTAAATATGGTTTCCCATTTAAGCTGACTGTTAGATAGTTTTAATCTTTTATTTTCCACAAACTTGTTGGTTTTCTTATACAAACAATTACCAGCCCCCGATTTTCGCAGGAAGCTGGTAGTTTTTTTGAGAGAATCAAGGGGGTTGGAATCAAGAGTCAAGACTTTATGTTTTCAGTCTTGATTCTTACCTCTTGATTCTTGACTCTATAGATTATAATATTGCTTTACCGTCGTAAGTAGCTGATTTTAATATTTGCTCAGCAACTTTAACAGCCGATTTTGAAAGCGGTGCATAATTTAACGGAGCGCAATCAGCTTGTCCCTGGTGAATGTTCCACCATAACAATTTCACTAATTCAGTAGCACGAGCTTTTGAACGGCCACCATAGTTTTGCTCTTTGTAAATCAAAGCCCAGGTAAAGCTGGCAATTGGGTAACCTTTAGGGTTATCAGTATCAGTGATAGATACTTTTGAATCCGCAGGGATAACCACGTTGCTTGCTAAAGTTGTAGCTTCGATAGTTGGAGTGATAAACTTGCCACCTTTGTTTTGGATGTTAGCAAAAGGCATGTGGTTTTGTTTAGCATAAGCTAATTCAACATAACCAATAGCACCAGGAGTTTGCTTTACTAAACCAGCAACACCTTCGCTACCTTTACCACCTAAACCAGCTGGCCAGTTAACAGCACTTGCTTTACCAACTCTTTTTGCCCAATCAGCATTTACTTTAGTTAAGTAATCAGTGAAGATAAATGATGTACCGCTACCGTCTGAACGGTGAATAACCACGATAGGTAATTCAGGTAAGTTAACACCTTTGTTTGTAGCTTTAATCTCAGCAGCATTCCAGGTAGTAATTTTACCTAAGTAAATATCAGCAAGATCTTTACCGGTAAGGTTTAAAGCCGCGCTAACACCAGGGATGTTGTAAGTTACAACAACAGCACCTGAAGTCATTGGGATATGCAGAACAGGGGCACTCATTTTAGCTGTTTGATCAGCATTTAAAGGAGCATCTGAATCACCAAAATCAACTGTTTTGTTTGTTAACTGCAATATACCGCCACCTGAACCAATTGATTGGTAGTTTACTTTTGAAGCAGTGTATTGAGAGAACATTTTTGAGAACAGGGGGTAAACAAATGTACTACCTGCACCCAGTAAGGTATTATCCTGTGCCGAAGCAGATAATGTTGCCACTGATGCTGCTAATGCAACAACCGCAACTTTTAAACTTTTCATTACTTTCATGATCTGTATTTTATATTACTTGTTTGTTATTATTTACCAAAAGTGTAGAAGAAAGTCATTCTGTATACTAAAGTATGGTTATCAGGAAGGTAACCTGCTGTAGTTTTGTCTAACTGTTCGTTGTACCTTATAAACCATATGTTTGGCATAAAGTGGATGTTTTTAGCCGGAGTGAAATCTAAACCTGCTGTAACAAATTGTTCTTTAACTGTAGGGTCGTATGAACCGTAGTTAGTATTAACAGTGTAAGTATTCGCGCCGTTAAATTTGGTATCTGGATTGTAGCTATCGAAACGAGCAAACCAACCCCATTGATTTTTAACAATTGCACCTTTAGCCCATAATGAAAGGCCTTGTGCAGTTACATTCTCAGCTGTTAATGTAGTTTTATCGGTAACACCTAATCCAAATTGTTGAGTATAAGCCTCAACACCTACGGTTAAAGGAGTGCTGTTGTACGAAACAAATATCTTATACATGTTGTGCTCTTGTGTACCTAAAACACCTGAAGGAAGAACTGTAGTAGCTACAGGAGTGTTAGATTGAGTTTTTGCATAATCCGCATATAAATCCACATATATCCTGTTGTTCAGGAATTTACCCCACAAATCGCCATAAAATATTTTAAAGAAACCTGTGTTAGGGTTAGGATTGGTTGCACTCAAAGCGTTATTGCTGTTATAAACAGTAGCTAAAGTTGAAGTAGTGTTATCACCAATCATAAATACATAACCAAAGTTTTTAGTCTTAGGGTCGAATGTACCTTGTAAAGCTGCACCTACGTCATAAGAGTTATTTTTGTGGAAGTCGGTGATAGTTCTTTCAACTGAACGATATCCCCAAGTTGTTTCCGATAATGATGTTGGAGCATTTGTTCCACCTTCGTTCAATGCGAAACCTGGTGTGCTCAATTCACCTATCACGAAATCTGTTCCAGGCCAAACTTCTCTTGCACGTAAGTTAAAGTTTTTGATGTAGAATGACATTTTACCATCAGCAAGGTTATCACTGTTCTGAACACCAACAGTACTGCTTACTGGAAGCGTGTTCTCATTAGGCTCAGATGCTAACAAAACTTCAGCTTTGAATTTTTTGTTGATATCGTAGTCATATCCTAAATACAAACGACGGAATTGGAAAGCGTTTCTGTTGCTTGGTGTTTGGTAATAGTTATTTTCTTTACCTTGAGTAGAAGTTAAAGCAGGTGAATGCTGATCATAATAAGCATCGCCAAATGCATAACCCCATAATCTTCTTTGTGGATGCCATGCGGTATCAACAGGCTCATCTTTTGCTACTGCTTTAGTAGGTGTTATATTTGCATTAGCTGCTGAGTCAGTTTTAATAACTGTTTTTTTATGCATGGTTTCTGCCGATGCAAATGTAGTTTGGGCTTCAGTAGTAAAGCTGCTCATTAACAATCCTGTTAATAAAGCCGTACTAAGTAGATACGTAAACGTTTTTTTCATAACGAAATGAGTTTAATTTTTTCTTCAAAGGTGCGGCACTCAGGTTACCTTAATATTAAGGATGCATTAACATTTGGTAATGTTATTTAAATATTAACTCCGTAACATTTATATACTTTGAGTATAATTTGATTAATTATTGATTAAATCTATATTAAATAAATAGCTGTTTAGCAGCTATTTAGGTTCAAAAACAACTCTTTAAAATTTGTTTATATAAAATTAACATAGCATAATCCTGCGTTAATGCCTAGTTAATATCCCGCCTTTATTTTAGCGTTTAAATAACAACAGGCATATGGGAAGATTTTTCCAGGATTACTTTTTAAATGGCGCACAGTTCTACAATCTGTTTGATCAAGCTGCTGATAATACCGTTGAAATGGCTGGCTTACTGGTGAATGCAGTAAATAGTGACTTGGCCGATGACCGGGAAGTGATCTTTAAACAAATAGACCGCCTTGAAAATTGTGGCGATGACATCACCCATAAAATATACCTGGCGCTTGATAAGGTAATATTTACCCCTTTAAACCGCCCCGATATTCATACCCTTGCATCGGCCATTGATGATGTTGCCGATTTTATACACGAAGCAAGCGAACGGATGTACCTATATAATATTACAGAGTTCACTTCATCCATGATAGAAATTGCTGACATTGTACTGGAAGCGAGCAAAGAAATTAAAAAATCAATTAATATGCTTAGCGCATCGGCAAAAGGTGTTTTAATATTGGAATCGTGCAGGCACATTAAACAATTAGAGCATAACTCTGATCAGATATATTATAATGCCCTTGCAGACTTGTTCGCGAACGAGAAAAATGCGATAACATTGATCAAATACCGCGAAATACTATATTCATTAGAAACGACCACAAATAAGTGCAAAGGTGTTACCGATGTTTTAAAAACCATATTAGTAAACAGCTTTAATTATTCGGTTAATAGTTAAATAGCACTAATACGTTTTACTTAAATAATTACTTTTGCGGTATAATGGCAGATACGACTACTAATTTCAGATACGAAAAGCTTACCGTGCTTACTGAAGGCGATTTCCAGGCATTTTTATATGATTGCGATGGAACACTTGCCGATAACATGGGCGCCCACAAAAAGACCTATGTGCATATAGCCGCGCAAGATGGTGTTTTAATAGATGCTGCTTTGGTTGACGAACTAGCGGGCTGGCCCGTTGTAAAAGTCGTTGAAGAAATAAACAAACGCTATAACAGCACACTTGATCCGACCGAATTCGCCCATAAAAGAGAAGAACTCTTCCTGGAAGAATATATAGATCAAACCCAGCCCATAGATTATGTAGTTAATCATCTAAAGGCACATGTAGGCAAAGTTAAAATCGGCGTAGTATCCGGAAGCCAGCGTAGCGCTGTAGAAAGAACATTACGCGTGCTTGGTATAGCTGATTTACCCGAAGTATTGGTGTGCGCCGGCGAAACCCCGCATGGCAAGCCATACCCCGATCCGTTTTTGGCTGCCGCCGAAAAATTAGGTGTAGCGCCTGAGCATTGCCTTGTTTTTGAGGATGGCGAAGCCGGAACCCGTGCCGCGGAAGCAGCTGGTATGAAGTGGATAAGAATTGATAAAATATAGCGCTTGGCAATTAGTCGGGTTAAAACGCGGGTTCATCGATTCTAATCCCTTTACAATCCGAAAAATTTCATAATCCCGTTTAAATTACAGAAACTTGTTAAACTAAACTTAACAGGTTAAAATATTTATTTTCAGGGCTTATGAGGAAATGCTACTCGGCAATAATTACCGGTATTTTGTTATTTATTTTTATTGGTGATGCCTTTGGCCAGCATCAGCTGGTTACCGATGCTAAAAAGAAAGCCCTTCACGATCTCTCTATTCAAAAAAACGCCTTATATGCCAGCAGCCATCAACAAGCTTTGGCACAAGCTGCCATTCACGGTTGGAAAATCCGGACAAAAACCAAAGATGGTGGCGTAAAATCATTGCAGGGATTGAATAGCAAAGGCTTCCCTATCTACCTTAAAACTTATGATAATATTATATCCGCAGCAACAACACAAACCAATGCGGTTCAACCCGGCGGATCATTAGGACTTAATCTATCAGGATCAAGCAGTTTTTTAGCCAATAAACTTGGAATTTGGGATGGCGGCGCGGTATATGCCGCTCACCAGGAATTTGCTGGCAAAACCATAACCATTAATACTACCGAAGCGGTATTAGATCACTCAACACATGTTGCAGGCACCATGATAGCCAAGGGTGTTTATGCCCCAGCCAAAGGGATGGCTTTTAATGCAGCTACCCTGCAATCCTATGATTTTAATAATGATATTACTACCATAAGCGCGGCTGCCTCAGGGTTAATACTATCAAACCACTCTTATGGGGATGTTGCCGGATGGGACCTGGATGCTAATGGCAACTGGACATGGTATGGCTTACCGGGCGATAGTGTCGACTATGCTTTCGGCCAATATAGTGACCGTACGGTAAGCTTCGACCAGATAGAATATAATGCGCCTTATTACCTGATAGTGGAATCCGCGGGAAATTCACGCGGCTATAATGGCCCTGCAATTGGCGGCACCTACCAGGGTTACACAAGCGCAACAAACATGACCCTGATAACAAAAACCCGTACTGCTACCAGTAATATTAGTAGTCAACTTGGTTATGATGGTATCGCCACTACGGGCAACGCTAAAAATATTTTAACGGTTGGCTCAGTGGGCCAGTTACCGTACGGGCCACCAAACAGTGCATCTATTATTGCAAGTTACTTTAGTAGTTATGGGCCAACTGATGATGGAAGGGTTAAGCCCGATATAGTGGGTATGGGCGAAAATGTACTATCATGCGGTGCTGCATCACCCACAACTTATATTACATTAAGCGGTACATCCATGTCAGCACCAAATGTAACCGGCTCCTTATATTTATTGCAGGAGTATTATGCTGAGAAACACTCCGGAGCTTTTATGCGTGCTGCTACCTTAAAAGGACTGGTATGCGCTACTGCTGTTGATGCCGGAAACGTTGGCCCGGATTACATGTATGGATGGGGTTTGCTCAACACAAAAAGCGCGGCACAGGCACTAATAGATAATGGCACAAAAAGCATAATCAAAGAAGATTCCTTATCGCAAGGGCAAACAAAAACATTTACCGTAACAGCATCAGGTGATGGGCCGTTGATAACTACTATTTCATGGACAGATCCCGCAGGTACTGCAACGGCGGATGGCATAGTAAATGATCGCACTATTAAGTTGGTAAATGATTTGGATGTTAGGGTTAGCGACAGCACGACTACCTTTATGCCATGGATACTGGATCCGTTGAATCCATCAAACCCGGCGCAAACAGGTGATAACATTCGTGATAATGTAGAACAGGTTTATATTGCAGGTGCTGTTCCCGGCAGGAAATACACCATCACCGTATCACACAAAAACACTTTAAAATCAGGCGGACAGGCGTATTCACTAATAGCAACCGGCGTAGGAGGATCTGCTTATTGCACATCTGGACCAACGTCAAGCGCTGATTCGCGCATAAACAATGTAACATTATCAAACATAAACAATACGCCGCCGGCAGGCTGCACTACTTATTCTGATTATACAAACCTTACCGATTCACTGGTTGCAGGAAAAACTTATCCATTAAGCCTTACACTAGGTACTTGTGGCAATAACTTTAATAAAGTTGCTAAAGTATATATTGATTGGAATGGCGATGGCAACTTCAATGGCCCGGGCGAACTGGTAGCAACCACAAATGTTATTAATGGTACAGGAAGCTACAGTACGAATATTACGGTTCCAATTACTGTTATACCCGGTAATTACAGTTTAATGCGCGTAGTATTAACTGAAACCAGCGATACCTCGACGGTACAGGCATGCGGCTCTTACGCGAAAGGCGAAACACAGGATTACCGTGTTGAATTTATAAAATCAACCACCGATGCAGGTGCAGTTGCAATCGCCAGTCCGGATACATCCGGTGCTTGCTCTGGCTCTACTCCTATTATAGTTACGCTAAAAAACTATGGTTCTGCATCCATCAGCAATATCCCTGTAACAGTTACCGTAAAAGCACCTAACAATACTATTACCACTTTTAATGAAACTTATACAGGTACATTATCACCATTAGCTGAAGCTAATTTCACGTTAAATTCAACATTTAATGCAACAGCGGGAGCAACATATACCATAACGGCTATAACCAGCCTGCCTAATGATGCTATAACCAGTAACGATACGGCAAGCTCAAAAATCACCATAAACCCAGCCCCAACCGTAAGCAACCTGAATGTTAACTATTGTATTGAAAGTAGTAAATATTCATTTACCGGAACCGGCGATGGAACAATATTCTGGTATAATAACACTACCGATACAGCTCCTATTGCCATAGGATCTCCTGCAATAGCAACACAAATCCCTGCAAACAAAACAGTTTACGCAGGCCTTAATGATTTTAGCGGGACAGTTGGCCCTGCCACTAAAGAAGTTTTTACCGGCGGTGGATATAATCAGTTTGGCCCATCTGTACTTGTACATGCAAATGCGCCGGTAGTATTACAAAGCGCGCGTTTATACATTGGCTATCCGGGCAGTATAACATTTTCGGTAACTAATGCAGGCGGCGAAACATTGTCGAGCACTACCATTAACGCTGCAGCAACCGCTACTAATCCGCAACCCGGCGCACAGGATGATGACCCAAGCGATACAGGCAAAGTATATAATTTAAATTTACAGATACCGGCAGCGGGAGATTATTCAATAAATGTTACCTATGATGCCAATGTCACCATCTACCGTAATAATGCAGGCGTAAGCGGGTACCCTTTCTCTGCCGATAGCGTATTTACGATAACTAGCAACACCGCGACAGGTACAGGTACCAATCCGGCTACTTATTATTACTATTTTTATAACTTAAAGGTAGTAAGCGCGGGTTGTACTTCAGATGGAAGACAGGCGGCAACACTTGTTAGGCCAACTATTACAGGCAATGGTACAGTACTAAGTTCTAATTTTGCATCAGGCAACCAATGGTACTTTAATGGCAATATTATAAGTAATGCTACTAATCAAACATATTCACCGACAGTTAATGGCAATTATAAAATTAGGGTTACTTCAAGCACGGGTTGTTCAGATACATCTTCTGCTTATGTATATATATCCCCATCTACTTTAACCGATAATGGTGTAGGCTTAACTGTATATCCGGTACCGGCAAATACTATTTTAAATGTACTGTTTGATGCTCCAACCAATACGGACATGACACTTAGCCTGGTAAACAGCATAGGCAGAATTGTATATGCTGGCAAACAAGGTATAGCTGCGGGTAATTTTAGCACCATATTAAATGTAAGCAACCAGGCTCCCGGCGCATATATATTAAAGTTGACGCTGGGCACTAAGGTTTATACAAAAAAGATCGTTATTGTTAGATAACGATCTTTTTATATGCTCAAAAAGTGTACTACGCTGGTACACTTTTGGTGTTTTAAAGTTAAAAAAGAGTGATTTTTAGTCATTTTTTTAGATAAAAACACGTCTTTTTGACCTATTTTTAATGAAAAATGACACCAAAACAGTGTTTTTCAAGCTGTTTTGATGCTTAAAACCGAAGTAAAAACGCCCTTTTTGATGCTTTTTAGGGCGATTTTGGGCATAAAAGTGTACCAAATGTACCAATTGTTTCACTTACACATGATACGGTACAGTAGTAATGAGTACTGCGAAAACGGATTTCGCGCTAGTGATAATTCAGAATACTAAAAGGTATATTTTAATCCGATGCCGGGAGCAAGGTCAAAGTATGGGCCGCTGGCCAGCTCTATTCTTGGATCAAGATCAAGGCTTATGGCTATAGGCGCTTGGGGAAAAGTATATTCAAGACCAATAACTCCATCTGCTCCTAATAAAATATGGTTGTTGTTATAATATTCACTTCCGTTAAAGTTATCAATTTCGCCCTTGCCCACAGAACCGATATGGGCACCGAATCCATAATAGAACTTTAATGCGGGCACATTAAAGGCTTCCTGGTTTAATTCATACAAGCCGGTTAAAACAAGTCCGTGATTCTTGAAGCCGATTATACCTTCATAAGATATATCACTGGTAGGAAAGTATTTAATGCTTACCCCACTTTCAAATGGGCCAAATTTTAATCCTACAGCGGTTTTATAATCCTGTCCGCCCTGCGTTTGCGAATCCTGAGCCTGCGACCTGTTAGTCATTAGCAAAAAGGAAGCTGAAATAAACAATGTTATTAGTACTTTTTTCATCAATAGGTAGTTTTGTGAGTATAAATGTTACAATCAGTAAACGGCCAAAATTAAGTTTTATGGCTTTGTTATCTAAAAAATAAATATTACAACCGGCAAACTAGCTGTGTGTCAATAAAAAACAATTCTATTTTTAACAGTACAATGCACTAAAATAAACTAAATTAGTGCGGTTATCCCGGCAAAGCATTGCGGATATTTTTAACCACATTATAATAAATGCGAAATTCCATCATAATAAAAAAAGCATGTTATGTGCTCTCATTTTTGCTTGTCATTCCTACTTTACACGGCTGCGTACAGGGGGCTTTAAACGATACCAGCGGTAAGGAATATACTAACGGCATGGTTGTTTGCGCTTACCCTGATGCATCAAAGGTTGGGTTAGCCATCCTTCAAAAGGGCGGCAATGCCGTTGATGCTGCCATTGCTGTACAATTCGCGCTTGCGGTAACATTACCACAGGCCGGCAATATAGGCGGCGGCGGATTTATGGTATATCGTGCTGCCGATGGCCAAAGCAATACACTCGATTTCAGAGAAAAAGCACCCGCTGCCGCAACTACCAATATGTACCTTGATTCTGCGGGCAATCCAATACCTGATATGAGTTTATATACTCATAAAGCATCGGGTGTACCGGGTTCTGTTGATGGCATGATTGAGGCGCATAATAAATACGGCAAATTAAAATGGGCCGATCTTGTTCAGCCCGCGATTGATTTGGCTGCCGATGGGTTTAAAGTTACGGCTAAACTTGCCGCAGGATTAAATGAATTACAGGGAGTATTTAAGAAATTGAATTCAGGCAAATCTTATATGCTAAAAGATACACCGTGGAAAGAAGGTGATCTATTAGTACAGACCGATCTGGCTAAAACACTGCAACTCATTCGCGATAAAGGCCGCGCCGGGTTTTATGAGGGTGAAGTTGCCGATGAAATGGTAGCCGAAATGAAAGGCGGTGATGGCATCATTACCAAAGCTGATCTTAAAAATTACCATGCCGTTTGGCGTAAACCTATCATCGGTAAGTATAAAAATTATACTATTATTACTATGCCCCCTCCCTCAAGCGGTGGTATTGCCTTAATTCAATTATTAAAATCAGTTGAGAAATATCCTTTACAACGATGGGGCTATAACCAGGATTCAACCGTACAATTAATGGTTGAGGCAGAGCGCCGCGTTTATGCTGACCGTTCACAATATTTAGGTGATCCTGACTTTTATAAGGTACCTGTTGACAGCTTGTTAAATCCTGCCTATATCGCGCAGCGGATGCAAAGCTTTAACTGGAACGCAGCCACTCCAAGTACAGCAATACAGCCGGGAACTTTCATAGGTTATGAAAGTAATCAGACCACGCACTATTGCGTTGTTGATCGTGATGGGAATGCGGCATCCATCACCACCACACTTAATGACTCATTCGGGTCGAAAATATTTGTTAAAGGCGCAGGCTTTCTACTGAATAACGAGATGGATGATTTTAGCGAAAAACCCGGCGTTCCGAATATGTACGGTTTGGTTGGCGGCAAAGCTAATAGCATACAGCCCGGCAAACGGATGTTATCATCCATGACACCAACTATTGTTGAAAAGGACGGTAAGCTTTTTATGGTGGTAGGCACACCGGGAGGGTCAACTATTATCACTTCTGTATTTCAAACCATATTAAACGCGGTTGAATTCAATATGGATATGCAACAAGCCGTTGCTGCAAAACGTTTCCATAACCAATGGCTACCGGATGAAGTGGATGTTGAGGCAGGAGCAATAGATAGCCTCACCCGCCAAAAGTTGCAAAAGAAGGGCTACAAAATTGTAGATCATAAACCGATAGGCCGTGTTGATGCAATTTTGAAAACAAAATGGGGTTATTATGAAGGCGGTGCCGATCCACGTGGCGATGACACCAAACTTGGATGGTAAATTTTACGAAGCAGAAAATTACTTATGTTTGTGAGATATGCGTAACAATGTAAAAAGCCAGGAAACCATCGACTATTTTTTGAAGATAGTATGGCAAACTGTTGCAAACAGGTATAACCAATTGGTAACAGAATTTGGCATTACGCAATCAATAGGATATTTATTGATCAATATTGATGAACAGGAAGGCACTACTGTATCAAAAGCGGCGGCTTTGCTGGGGCTTAAATCAACCAGTTTATCACGCATGCTCAACCAACTGGAGAAAACAGGACTTATCTATCGGGGATCAAATCCTGGTGACAAACGTTCTGTTAAAATTTATTTAACAGACCTGGGTAAAGAGAAACGGCACCTTGCCCGGGGCGTTGTTAAACAGTTTAATAACTACCTGAATGGCCACATTAATGAGGCCGATAAGCAGTATTTGATAAATATGCTTGAAAAGATAAATCAGCTAACTTTAAATTACAAGCCATAAATGGCTCCCAAAAAGCATTCTCACCACAATAAATCTCGATTTATAGGGTTAAATCACAATAATATTGTTAAAAAATGTTAACCTGCCGTTTTTGAATTATAAAAGAATAAATTTGCCGTTTGAAATTTAAATGAACAGGATACTGCTAGTTATTGCACTTTTTTATGTTTGCTGTACTATTGCCTGTACTAAATCATCATTGTATGGGCCTGAACAGTATGCGGCACAAAAAAAAATTGATGATTCAATTGTAAGCAATTACATCAGAAGTAAGGGTTTAGAGGGTAAATTTAAGCATGTACAAAACAATGACACAATTGGTGTTTATTATATGGTGATTGATACAGGATCGACTAATACTCTTTTTACAAGTTCAACACAGGTAACCGTTGGCGATACCGGAAGATATATTAACAGCAATGGTACTTCAGAAACCCAATTTTATGAAACCAACATTTTTCATCCCACTTATACATTGTCAAGTGTAATTTTGGGTTGGCAAGTAGGGATTCCTATGGGTACAGCGGGGGGCGAGATCCGTTTACTTATACCATCGCGCTACGCATATGGACATTACGCCCAACCAGGCTTAGGACTACCCGAAAATGCAATTCTTGATTTTTCGATACGAATTTATAGTGTAACTAATTAATTAAATGAAACAAACAATTTTTACCCTTTTACTACTCTCAACTATTGGGTTTGTATCATGCCGAAAAAACGGCACGGAACCTAATATTGTACAATATGATAAAGCCCAGATACAAAACTACATTACGGCTAATGGCATAAAAGGTATGGTGCAAGATACCGTAGGCGGCGATACGTCAGGTATTTATTATAAAATCATATTACCAGGCTCTGGAGCTCCTTTAGCTTATAGTGATGAGGTGTCCTTTGTATATACCCTGCGCAGCTTTGATGGCAAATATATAAGCTCTGATACCATTGGAAATCAATATTTTGGTTATATAGGGCACCTTGTTAACGCTAATTATCCTGCAGGGCTTCAACTTGCTGTAATTAATGATTTAAAATACAGCGGCGCTAGTATGCGTGTATTAATACCATCCTATCTGGCCTACGGTATTAATGGATATGGCTCTGGTAGTATAAACGTTGCGGGCAGCCACATAGCGGGAAACCAATGCCTCGATTATTATATACATGTAATTAATAAACAACCGGATACAGCAGCACAAGCAAAATACGACAATGAGGTAATTGTAAACTACCTGGCAGCCCAGAATTTAAGCAGTCTTTACACAAACGACGGTGGAGTATACTACAGGATACAAACAGCAGGCAGCGGTACAGACCCCATAACAGATAATACAACTATTGAGTGTACATATAATGAAAGGTTACTTAACGGCAGCGTACTTGGCGGAGCAAATCAAACTACCGGAGTTGACAGTACATCGTTTGACGTACCCGCTCTTATCCCCGGCGTAACACGTATGTTAGAAAAACATGCAGTAAAAGGAACTGTAATCTCGATGATAATACCATCAGGCCAGGCTTATGGAATATCATCACCATCTGGTACACCGGCTAATTCTTGCTTAAGGTACGAGTTTACAATAGTGGACGTTAGCCCATAGTTTACCGGGCTAATGCGGCTTTAAAAGCTTTTAAACAACGCTCACGTGCAAAAGCGTGATCAATAATGGGTTTTGGATATTTGCTGAAGTCAGCATACTCCGGAACCCATTTTTTTATGTAGATAAATTGCGGATCGAACTTTTTAAGTTGAGAGTCCGGGTTAAAAATCCGGAAGTATGGCGCTGCATCAGTCCCACTTCCTGCCGACCATTGCCAACCGCCAACATTGCTTGCTAATTCATAATCTAATAATTTACGGGCAAAATAGCGCTCACCCCAACGCCAGTCTATTAAAAGATCTTTGGTTAAAAAACTGGCAACAACCATGCGTACACGATTATGCATGTAACCTGTTGCATTAAGTTCGCGAATACCGGCATCAACCAGCGGAAACCCAGTCTGACCTTCGCACCAGGCTTTAAATTGAACTTCATTATTTATCCACTTAATGTTATCATATTCTGGCCTGAAAGCATGATCAATTGTGTGTGGGAAATGATCTAAGATCATCATATAAAACTCTCGCCATATAAGTTCATTCAGCCAGGTTTTTTCCTTGTAGCTATTAGCTGTGCCGACCAAATCCCGTATACCTACGGTGCCGAATCTTAAGTGTAAACCAATGTGTGACGTACCATTAACTCCGGGAAAATCGCGCTTTTCGGCATAATCCGTTATCACATCCTCATAGTGAGCAGCGGGGAAATTCATGGCACTTTTTTCAAAGCCTATATCTTTTAATGATGGCATTTTAAAGCCATCCGTTTTAAACAGGTTTTTGAAGTATTTTTTTGTCGGATAAGCTTTTAGGTAGAATAGGGTAAGTCTCTCAGACCATTTACGCATGTAAGGAGTATAAACAGTATAAGGTCTACCGTCGTTCTTTAAAACCTCGTCACGGTCAAAAATAACCTGATCTTTAAAGGTTTTAAACTCGATGCTATGCTTGTTTAATAACTGGGTAACCTCGTCATCTCTTTTCTTTGCGTAAGGCTCATAATCATGGTTGGTATAAACCCCGGTTATTTCATAGTCCCGCAATAGCTTCACCCAGGCCTGTTCCGCCTTATCATACAAAACCAGTAAACTACAGCCATGGTTTTTAAGTTCTTTATTAATATTTTCGATGGCTTTATAAATAAACGTAACCCGCGCATCATCCTTATCCTCCAGCTTATCCAGTATTTCTTTGTCGAAGATAAAGATCGGCAATACAGGGTTACCACTTTTTAAAGCATGATATAAGCCGGCGTTATCGTCCAACCGCAAATCACGCCTGAACCAAAATATAGTTAGTGGCAGTTTATTATCCATAAATTTCTTTTAGAGCGTCCGATAGCTCAGGATAATCAAATTTAAACCCATTATCTTCTATTTTTTTTGATGATGTTCTGTCACTTTCCAATACAGCAAGGCTCATTTCGCCCATTATCAGTTTTAAAACAAATACCGGCACATTTGGAGCCCAAAATGGTTTATGAAGCTGTTGTGCTACCGCTTTTGCTAATTGTTTATTAATTACGGGGTTTGGCGCTGTCATGTTATAAACGCCAGATAAGGTCGCGTGTTCAATGCCAAAAAGATACATTTTCACCACATCGCGCCGGTGTATCCAGGGTGTCCATTGCTCGCCGCTGCCCAATGGCGAGCCAACGCCCCATTTTACCGGGTTGGCTAGTTGAGGCAAAGCGCCGCCATTTTTATCTAACACTATTCCCGTGCGAAATTTTACTACCCGCAAACCCAAATTCATGCCTTCATCAGCAGCAGCCTCCCACTTTATACAAACTTCTGCTAAAAAATCATTCCCTGCGTTACTATCCTCTGTAAGTAACTCTGCTCCCCTATCGCCATAATAACCCGTTGCAGATGCTGAAATTACCGTTTTAACTACATGATTCTTTTTGCGAAGTACCTGATATATCAACCCAATAGATTTAGTACGACTATCAATGATCTCTTTCTTCCGCTCATCCGACCAACGCTTATCAACTACACCTGCACCAGCCAAATGCACAATGATATCAACCCCGGTTATACATGCCTCATCAATTTCACCTTTAGCTACATCCCACAAATAGGTTTTAACTTTAGGGTTATTGCCTGGGTTCCTGCTTAAATGATTTACCTCATAACCTTGGTTTAATAATTCCTCTGTTAAAAGGTTGCCGATCAATCCCGTTCCACCGGTTAATAGTATGTGTTTATGCATTTGTTAAAATAGCTTTATTGGACTGTTAAACTTATGGAGGGAACTATGTTGATACGGATGCAACAATGCAAACTACGGGGTGTTTTGTTTACATCACTCCTAAATGGAATGCTGATTACACATTCACACTATCCTGCGCCACTACTTTTGTGCAAATTGGCTTGGCACAATTCTCCACAAAAGCAATATGAATAGGATCAACAGCATAAGCTTCCAGCTCTGCCTGGTTATTAAACAAAATTAATAACGAAGCATCGTAAGAACTATCAGCCATAGGATCGTTGGTTACAATAGGAACGCCAATATGTATATCGCGAATGTGGGTTATTGCTTTAAGCGTATTTAAGCCATCTATAAGCTTTTGCTTATCAGCTTTATCTTTTAACCAAATATGTACATGATGTACTAAGGTATTTTCTAAGATCATAATTAAGTTAGATTATTATAAGCTATCAACTGTAAATTGTATAGTTACATGCGGTTTATAAGTATCAGTTTTAACCTTGGCTTTCAACTCATGCAATATATTGTATAAGCCAAAATTGGTTCGGTTAACATAAATAAAGTGCTTTACACCCCGGGCTTGTTTAAACTCCGGCATTTTTGATATTTTCTCGCCAAAGCCATATAACTCATCGAAGAATTTTGTCTCGCCAAAATCAAAAGTACTATCTATATAAGGCATGGCAAACAGCTTTATCATTTGCTTATACATGCCATAATAAAACTCAACCTGCGCCGGTGTATCATTGGGGTGGATCATCTCCAACAAACGGAAAGCCTTAATCGTCTCTTCCTTATTATCTAATAAATTTGTAGAGGTAAGCGAGAAGAATGGCGCATAAAAATCTTCGGGCATTTCCTTAATGCAGCCAAAATCAATCACACCCAATTTACCATCTGGCGTGATCATAAAATTACCAGGATGCGGATCAGCGTGTACGGCACGTAATTCGTGCTGCTGGAAATTATAAAAATCCCAAAGCGCCTGCCCTATGGTGTTTCTTAGTTCTTGTGATGGATTGGTTGCGAGAAATTCTTTTAAATGCTGACCTTCCAACCAATCCATCGTGATGATACGTTTGCTGGATAATTCAGGATAATAAGTAGGAAAAACTATATTATCCAAATTAGCGCAAGCGTTTGAAAATTCAATTGACCTGCGGATCTCTAATTCGTAATCAGTTTCTTCTAACAAGCGCTCTTCAACTTCGCGCATGTAAACGTCCAGTTCTTTTTCGCTCATACCCAACAATCGGAACGCAAATGGCTTAACCAGTTTTAAGTCGGATGATATAGAATCGCCCACGCCGGGATATTGGATTTTAACAGCCAGTTTTTTGCCATTCAATTCTGCCGAATGCACCTGACCAATAGAGGCGGCGTTGGTCGATCTTAGATTGAATTTATCATATATATGCTCAGGCGTTTTGCCGAAGTGTTTTTTAAACGACTGAATGATTAGCGGGCCAGAAAGTGGTGGCGCATTATATTGTGACTGCGAAAACTTATCTACATAAGCCTGCGGCAACAGGTTTTTATCCATGCTGAGCATTTGAGCGACCTTTAAGGCGCTACCTTTCAATTCGCTTAATGATTCGTAGATGTCCGCGGCATTATCTTCATTCAGTTCACTTTTATCCAATTCGGGATTAAAAAGCTTTTTTGAATAATGCTTGATGTAATTTCCACCGATCTTAAAACCGGTTTTCACAAATTTGCCCGACCGCTGTACTTTACTGGTTGGTATGCTATTTTGTTCTTTTGGCGTATCGCTCATGTTTCTTTAATTCATCGTTCATGGCTGATAGTTCATGGCCTCAAATACCCGTTAATAGCTATTAACCATCAACTATGAACTACCAACTATTCAAATAATGCAGCCAGCTTTTGTACTGTCAATGTGGAATAATCATCTATTACCAAATTTGATGGCTGCAACTGCGCTGCTGCGTGTCCTGTGGTAATCCCTACCACTTTCATGCCAGCCGCATTCGCGGCTTTTATGCCTGCCAGCGAATCTTCAAAAACCACACAATTGGCTGGATCGGCATTCAACTCTTCAGCCGCTTTTAAAAATATCTGTGGGTTAGGTTTTCCTTTGGTTACCCGGCTACCATCAATAATCGCTTCGAAATCGTCGCGGATGGGTATTTTATTCAGGATGAAATTAATATCTTCCATAGTGGCCGACGACGCCATAGCCATTTTTACACCTGCCGCTTTCAATTCCGATAAAAAGTTTTCCAAACCATTTATCGGCCTTAAAAACGGAGCGTATATTTCACGATAATAAGTTTCTTTTTCATTTAGATAACTTTTTAAAGTTGCCTCGTCAGCATTGGGAAACAATCCTCTTAATGTTTCAATAATAGGCACACCGCTAATAGATGTTTTGTAAGTTGATTGTTCTAATTCGCCAAGCTCGTGTTTTTTGTAAAATGCTTGCCATGATTTAAAGTGATATGGAGTATTGTCGACAAGCGTACCATCCATATCAAAAATTGCGGTAAAGTTTTTCAAAGAGTGTGTGTATATAATGTTAAAATATTGTCATTGCGAGGAGTAACGACGAAGCAAACTCGTCGCATTTGCTAAACAAGTGACGAGTTTGCCGCACTTCGTCCGCAATGACATAAAAATTAAGAATTAAAATCCGAAACCCATCTTTTCTTTCATACCGCCGTTTTTAGCCAAAAACTTGCCATACTCAAAAAGATTGTCAATAGGGGAGCGTTGAAAAAGATCGAATGTTACGTTAACGCCTTTTTCAATAGCTTCATCGGTTTTTTCAAAACCTGCTGTGCTGTCATTTATCCAGAAATTCAATACAAATACAAACTGTATCCATAAAGCATCTTTATAACGTTTTGAAAAGAATTTACGATCAGACAATTCTGAAGTTTCAATCCCTTCATTAATGATCTCTTCAGCAAATCCTTCAAAAATTTCCTGTAGCTTCTCAAACACTTTAGGTGTAGTAAAACCTTTAGGTTGTTTTTTAATGCTATATACAGCGAAACTACGGCTGCTTTTAAGCAATTCAAAAAACGCGTAAAAAAACGACAATGCTTTTTCTCTGGATGAATACTCCTGCCAAACTTCCTGCGCTTTGATCTCGATAAGCGTATTCAACGCTAAGCCCGACCAAATGCTTTCTTCTATCGCATCAAACGAACCAAAAAACTGATAAAACTCAGCCTCGGTCATTTTATTTTTTTTAGCGAATATGTAAACCGACTTTGGCTGCTCACCCTCAGTCAGTACAAAATCCATATATGCCTTTCTAATCCCTTCTATAGTTGCCATATTGTTTGAATTATAATATAAAATTAAGCATTATATAAACAGGTAAATGTCATTCCTATCTATAATTAAACGGATAATAAGAAGTGGTATTATACTTGGTACTCCAACCACTACAATACACATATAAACTTCAAAAATGTTTAGTGCATGTCAAATAATCGGTACATATGCAAAAAACAAATAAAAATTTGCAATTTTTGTCTACCGCAAATTTTCTGAAGGGTCTGCTAAACATGAGCGAAAAAACTATTCTGGTTTGGTTTAGAAATGATTTACGAATACACGATAACGAAATATTGTTAGAAGCTATCCGTAAAGCTGATAAAATTTTGCCCGTATATTGTTTTGATCCTTTCTATTTCACAAAATCAGCTTCAGGCGAACCTAAAACTGGTAATTTCCGTGCCCGATTTTTATTAGAATCCGTTGCTGATCTACGCAGGAATTTACAAGCACATGGCGCCGAACTCATTATCCGCACCGGTAACCCGGCCGAAATTTTACCACAGCTTTGTGAAGAATACCATGTAAATGAAGTATACCATCATCGTGAAGTAGCCTACGAAGAAACCAATATATCTGAGCAGGTAGAAGAAGCGTTATGGAAGATTAAACTTAATCTGAAACATTTTATAGGCCATACGTTATACCATAAAGAGGACTTGCCGTTCCCAATAAAAGACATTCCGGATAGCTTTGCCATCTTTAAAAAGAAAATTGAGCGCGATAGTAATGTGCGCCCATGTATCGATACACCGGGTGAGATTAATATCCCAGTTATTACCGATGCCGGCGAAATACCAACGTTAATTGAATTAGGTTTGGATGAGCCTGCTGATGATCACCGTGCTAATATTAAATTAGTTGGTGGCGAAACGGAAGCTTTAAAACAATTACAAAACTTTCTTTCCAATATCCAGCAAGCTAGCCCAAAAGTAGGCAAGAATAGTGCGAGTTTATCTATAGCTTCACATCTTTCCCCTTGGATCACAATTGGTTGTATATCATTAAGGCAAGTTTATTGGGAAGTCTTAAAAACCGGAAACTTTCAACATAACAACGGCCCCCTGATATTAGAATTATTATGGCGTGATTATTTCAGGTTTATGTTTAAAAAGCATGGCCAAAAGTTTATTGCCGCTAAAAATGAAGATGTGAGCGATTTTGATGAAAATCAGGATGAGCTTTTTGATAAATGGAAAAGCGGCACTACCGGCACTCCTTTAGTTGATGCCATTATGCATGAATTAAATGCCACAGGCTACATTAATAATTATAGCAGGCAAATTACAGCAGGATACCTGGTAAATACACTTAAAGTTGACTGGACTAAAGGTGCCAGTTATTTTGAAGAGAAACTAATAGACTATTCCCCTGCCAGCAATTGGGGCAACTGGGCTTTTATAGCAGGCATTGGCAATGACCCACGTGATAGCCGTTATTTTAACATCGCTCGCCAAACCACCGAACTTGAAAGTAAAGGCGATTTTATTGATACCTGGTTGCCCAACACCGCAAAACCTTTACATGTCAGTTCTTTGTAAACTAAAAATTTAACGAGTAACTTTTAGACACTTATTTCGTCTATATAACTATAAACGCCACAATCATGAATTCTTTTGAATCATTTACTGTTATCATCGGCCTGCTTGCAGTGCTTTTAGAAGGGGTATCTTATGTGCGCGATTTTCTGCATAAACTGTTACACTAAGGCAACCCGCTAAGTTATTTTTACTAACCACCACCTTATTTCAATTTTAATGAATGTTTTGTAAATTAAATTTAAAGTTTGTAAGCACATATGCTTACTTTTGTACCGTTTAATAGATTGGTTTTACACATGGATCGCCTAAATTATATAAATAGCGCTAACGCAGCTTTTATTGATTCCCTATACGAAGAATATAAGCAAGACCCCGCCTCGGTTGATTTTGGATGGCAGAAGTTTTTTGAAGGTTTTGATTTTGGCCGTGGTGCCGAAGCAACAACCGTAAGCGCCGAAACTCCTGATCACTTCCTGAAAGAGATTAACGTACTAAATATGATAAATGGGTACCGCACACGCGGCCACCTGTTTGCCACAACAAACCCGGTACGCGAGCGCCGCCAATACTTTCCGGGCAAAGAATTGGAAACATTTGGTTTGAGCGAAGCTGATATGGACACTGTATTCAATGCAGGTGTCGAAATTGGCCTGGGCCCTGCCAAACTGCGCGACATTCGTCAGGCTTTAGAAGACACATATTGTCGTACTATTGGCGCCGAATACCGCTATGTTCGCAACCCGATAAAAATAAAATGGTTTGAAGAGCGTATGGAGCGCACCCGCAACACGCCTTCATTTACTGTTGACCAAAAAAGGCTGATGTTTGAAAAACTTAGCCAGGCGGTAATATTCGAGAACTTTTTAGGTACCAAATTTTTGGGTCAAAAACGATTTTCGTTAGAAGGCGCCGAAGCCATCATCCCTGCCCTTGATTCTGTTATCCAAAAAGGATCATCGTTAGGTATCCAGGAGTACATTATTGGGATGGCTCATCGAGGTCGCTTAAACGTGTTGGCGAACATCATGAAGAAAACCTATAAAGAGATCTTTTTTGAGTTTGAAGGCAAAAACTACGACGAGGATTCACCATTTAGCGGTGACGTTAAATATCACTTAGGTTATTCAACCGACGTAAAAACAGACGATGGTGAAAACGTTCACTTGAGCCTTTGCCCTAACCCTTCGCACTTAGAAGCGGTTGATCCGGTTGTTGAAGGCCTTACCCGTTCAAAAATCGATTTCAAATATAATGGTGACGAAGAAAAAATCGCACCTATATTAATCCACGGTGATGCATCAGTTGCAGGCCAGGGTATAGTTTATGAGGTTTTACAAATGGAAAAACTGAATGGCTATAGCACCGGCGGTACTATCCACCTGGTAATTAATAACCAGATTGGTTTTACCACCAATTACCTTGATGCCCGCTCAAGTACCTATTGTACAGATGTTGCCAAAACTGTGCTTTCGCCGGTTTTCCACGTTAATGGTGATGACGTTGAGGCTGTTACTTATGTAATCAACTTAGCTATGGAATACCGTCAGGCTTTTCACAGTGATGTATTTATTGATATTTTATGTTATCGTCGTTATGGACATAACGAGGCTGATGAACCTAAATTCACTCAGCCAGTATTATACAAAGCCATCGATGCCCATGAAAACCCACGCAAAGTTTATTTAGATAAACTTTTGGCAGAAGGTTCGATTACTGATGAACTGGCAAAAGAATCTGAGAAAAAATTCCGAGATCTTTTACAATCGCAATTAGACGAATCGAAAGCAGAAGAACGCTTTACCAATGCTATACCGATGTTTGAAGGCGCATGGCAGGGTTTACACATAGCTACCGAAAAGGAAACTATCGCAAAAACTGATACCGCTGTACCTAAAGACGAGTTATTAGCTATTGGTAGATCACTTACTGAATTACCAAAGGACAAAGAGTTTTTCAAGAAAATAGAAAAACTTTTCCAGGATCGCGCAGCAATGGTTAACCAAACCCAGGTATTTGACTGGGCAATGGGTGAGTTATTGGCTTACGGTACTTTATTAAAAGATGGTCATTCAGTTAGGCTAAGCGGCGAAGACGTTAAACGTGGTACATTCTCTCATCGCCATGCGGTATTAACACTTGCCGATTCGGAACAAGAGTATACTCCGCTTGATACCATAGAAACTGATGCAAAATTCAGCATCTACAATTCATTATTATCTGAGTATGGTGTATTAGGTTTTGAATATGGTTATGCTTTAGCCAACCCTAACGCATTAACTATTTGGGAAGCTCAATTTGGTGATTTCTTTAACGGTGCGCAAATCATCGTTGACCAGTACGTAGCCAGTGCCGAAACAAAATGGCAGCGAGGTAACGGTTTGGTTATGCTATTGCCACATGGTTACGAAGGCCAGGGACCTGAGCACTCATCAGCACGTATTGAGCGTTTTATGGAGCTTTGTGCCGATAACAATATACAGGTAGCTAATTGTACTACACCCGCAAACTTCTTCCATATATTACGCCGCCAGATTTACCGTGATTTCCGTAAGCCGTTAATCGTGTTTACACCTAAGAGCTTGCTTCGCAGCCCTAAATGTGTATCGCCACTGGTTGATTTTACAGAAGGTAAATTTCAGGAAGTTATTGATGATAACTTCGTGGATGCTAAAAAAGTTAAACGCGTATTATTCTGCTCAGGTAAAATATACTACGATCTATTAGATAAACAACAAGCCGATCAGCGTAAAGATGTAGCTATTGTTCGTATTGAGCAATTGTACCCTACACCTATACAGCAAATGGCTAAAATCAAATCTAAATACAGCAAAGCCACTGAATCTATATGGGTACAGGAAGAACCAGAAAACATGGGAGCCTGGCCATATATGTGCCGCAAATTCCGCAAGGGTGATGTATTAGATTTAGACGTGATTTCTCGTTTAGAAGGCAGCAGTACCGCAACAGGTTTTGCTAAACAACATGCCGCACAGCAATTGCATATTATTTCCAAGGCGTTTGAATCACCTGTTGGGACTGTATTAAAGGAAAAAATAAACAAAACAACACAAAAAATGGCTACGGCCAGCGCAGATTAAATAGAGATAAGGAGCGAAGATTGAGGAGCAAAGATCGCTCTTCAATCCTCGCTCCCCGCTCACAACTACAACTAAATAATTATGAGTTTAGAGATCAAAGTTCCGCCGGTAGGCGAATCAATTACCGAAGTAACACTGGCATCGTGGTTAAAAAAAGACGGTGATGCAGTACAAATGGATGAAGTAATTGCTGAATTAGAATCAGACAAGGCTACCTTCGAGCTTACTGCCGAAAAAGCCGGAACTTTAAAAACAATAGCTAAAGAAGGCGACGTATTACCAATTGGCGCAATAGTTTGTACTATTGAAGAAGGTGGCGCAGCAGCATCTGCCCCCGCAGCAGCCCCAACCAAAGAAGAAGCTAAGGAAGAAGAAAAATTAGCTTTAACAACTGCCGCTACATCAAAACAAAGTACTTATGCATCGGGCACACCATCGCCTGCTGCTGCTAAGATATTAGCTGAAAAAGGAATAGATCCTGCCAGCGTAAATGGTAACGGTGTTGCCGGAAGAATTACTAAGGAGGATGCTCTTAACGCGCAAAGCGCGCCGGCTGCTGCTCCTGCTGCAAAAGCGGCACCTGTTGCAGCTCCTGCACCGGTTGCACAAACAGGCGAACGTACTGAGAAACGCGAAAAAATGTCGTCGTTACGCAAAACTGTTGCTAAGCGTTTAGTAGCTGTTAAAAACGAAACCGCGATGCTTACCACTTTTAACGAAGTGGATATGGCCCCGATTATGGAGCTTCGTGCTAAGTACAAGGATAAATTTAAAGAGAAATATGGCGTGGGCTTAGGCTTTATGTCATTCTTCACCAAAGCAGTTACAGAAGCTTTGAAAGATTGGCCTGCTGTTGGCGCACGTATTGAAGGCGAAGAAGTAGTTTACAGCAATTATGCTGATATTTCTATAGCGGTGTCTGCACCAAAAGGTTTGGTGGTACCGGTTATCCGCAATGCGGAAAGCCTTAGCCTTGCCGGTATTGAGAAAGCTGTTGCCGCACTGGCTGTTAAAGCCCGCGATAACAAATTATCACTGGAGGAAATGACAGGCGGTACATTTACCATCACCAATGGTGGTGTTTTTGGTTCGATGCTATCAACTCCGATCATCAACTCACCGCAATCAGCAATATTAGGGATGCACAATATTATTGAACGCCCGGTTGCAGTAAACGGACAAGTGGTTATCCGCCCGATGATGTACGTTGCATTATCATACGATCACCGTATCATTGATGGTCGCGAATCGGTTAGCTTCCTGGTAAGGGTAAAACAATTATTGGAAGATCCATCAAGATTATTATTAGGAGTTTAACCCCCTAGCCCCCTGAAGGGGGAACTTTAAAATATAAAGCCCGGTTGTAAATTACAGCCGGGCTTTTTTTGTTGGTTTTATAATTTTTAGACAGCGTCTTAAAAAGTAGGTATAAAATACTTCTTCACTACCGCGGTAACTTTATGTTTGATGTGGGTTGAGGCTTTTTTCTCCCACACAATTTTGTAGCTGTCATTAGGTCGTTGGATGATTTTGAAATAGTCTTTTAAATCTCCTTTGATCTCGATTGCATTCTTTTCCCCTATCGCGGCTATTTCTTTGTTGAATTCGTCCATGCTTTTTTTGTGCGAATTTATCGATTTTTAATTTAGCATTTCGATGTCCTGTACCACGAAACAGGTGAAACAGTTGGTACATTTGGTACACTTTTAGCTCAAAAAAACACCCAAAACAACCCTAAAAAGGCGGTTTTTAGCCCCTTTTCAAACATATTTTCAGCCCAAAATGAGCCGATTTTGGGCTGAAAATCACTAAAAAATACCGTTTTTTAGATGTTTTTTGCTCATTTTTGATAGAAAATTCGCGACTTTTATAGCTTTTAGTTCAGAAAATATACGCAAAATGTTTCGAGATGAAACACGTTTGCTACATTTCACCTTCATAGTTTTATTATAACTTTACAAGTTATAATCAACATGAAATTTGAATGCCCGATAGTACCTTAAATACCTCTTATCAATCTAAAAAGATCATCTGGTATTTCCTTTTGGGGTGGACTATATTAAACATCATTCAGGGCTACACCCTTGAACTCCATGCCGACGAGGCCTACTACTGGCTCTACTCACGCTTTTTAGATTGGGGCTATTTTGATCACCCACCAATGGTCGCGCTGTTCATCCGCTTTGGCGATAGTATTATGCACAACGAACTTGGATTGCGGATACTCACCATTACCGTTAGCACTGCATCTTTTTATATACTTTGGCTCATTTTAAAAAAATATAACGCCAGCCCAAAGCTGTTTGTAATTGTGATTGCCTGCATGTTTATGTGCCACATGTATGGTTTTACCACCACACCTGATTCTCCGCTTTTCTTTTTCGCGGTGGTATTTTACTATTTCTATCAAAAATATATTGAGCAGGATACCTGGCTATTGGCGTTTATATTGGGTGTGGTAGTTGCTTGCCTGCTTTACAGTAAATATCATGCTATATTACTTATAGGGTTTACCGTACTCTCAAATATTAAACTATTAAAACGACCATCCTTTTGGTTGATAGTTGTACTGGCAAGCATGCTATTCATCCCACACATATTCTGGCAGATGCATCACAACTTCCCGTCGCTTAACTATCATTTATCAGAACGTTCGGCAGAAAAGTATCACCCTGAATTTACTTACTTATATCCCCTCGGACAAATATTAATGGCCGGGCCACTGATTGGCTGGTACTTATTTTATAAGGGCTTTACCGCTAAAATTACAGATGGATTTATTCGCTGCCTGATGGTTAACAGCATCGGTACACCTATATTTTTCCTGATCTCATCTTTCCGCGGCGAGGTACAACCACAATGGACTTATATTGCCTTTGCCCCACTTATATTATTAATCGTTATCAACTTCGCACAAAAACCCAATCTGCCAAGATGGTTTTACCCGGTTGCTTACGCTAACATTGCTATCATTTTATGTGTACGTATAGCATTAATTGCCGGTATACCTATCGGCCGTTTGCAAAGTCAGTTTGGGTTTAAGCAATGGGCATATGCCGTAAAACAAAAAGCAGGCGATAACTACGTGGTATTTAACGAAGGTTTCCAAAACCCATCAAAATACGATTACTATAATAACACATTAAAAGGCTTTTCTTATGATGACAGGTATTATCGTGGTACCCAATTTGATATTTGGCCTATAGAAGATAGCATACAACACAAGCGTATTTTATATGTGACGGTTTTCAAGTCGCCTAAGGTGACCACCGATTCTATAAAAGTATCCGCCGGTACCTGGTATACCGGGTGGGTTAATGATGTGCGCACTTATCAAAAAGTTATCATTGATAATGGAAATTACAAAATGAGCTTGCCCGCAGGACAAAAACACACCTTCGATCTGCTGATCAAAAATCCATACCCGATAGCTATAAATTTCAGCAATAAAGGTCAGCTACACCATGCTTTTTTAGAAGCCTGTTTCTTTGATGAAAAAGGGGATGCAAAAATACAACAGGCAGATACTACCTTTAATAATATTGCGTTAAAAGCGGGACAAAGCACCCATTACAACTTTACAATTGTCACCCCAAAGCAAAAAGGGCAGTATGAATTGATGTTTTCTATCCGAACTGAACCTTTTAACGGTAGCAAGAACAGCAGAATAGTTAAATTCACCGCCGAATAATTACCCCATATGATTAAAAAACTTTACTTACTCGCCGTCTTATTATTTTTATCTTCAGCTGCAGCTTTTGCGCAGGATAGTCTCGATGTGCATTTTAGCGCATTAGGCTGGTTAGATAACCGCGAATACAAAGCCTTTATCCCACGCTCACGTACCTACTCGGGCACACGTACAGCCTTGGATGTTGGTTTAGTGATAGATACCAATAACAGCTTTCGTGTAGGTACAAATGCCATACACGAATTTGGCGCACAACCTTATTTTTTGAGCGCCGTGCCGGTTGCATATTATCACTTTGAAAACAAAAGCTGGTTATTTAACGCAGGTGAATTTCCTCGCGAAGGTTTAATAGACGATTTCCCACGTGCTATGTTGAATGATACGTTGATGTATTTCCGGCCCAATGTGGAGGGGTTGCTGACGCGATATACCTCTGAGAATTTTTGGCAGATTGGTTTTATCGACTGGCTAAGCCGCCAAACCGATACCCAGCGTGAAGAGTTTATGTTTGGAGCCGAAGGACGCTACACCCCCAATACCGACGGACCATTTTATGTAAGAGATTACTTTATGATGGAGCACGATGCCGGAGCCGCCATATTACAACCAACCGACCACATATATGATAACGGAGCGCTTGAATTAAGACTCGGGTTAGATCTTACCAAAAACTCAGGCCTCGATTCCTTAGCATTTGAGGCTGGTAACCTTACCTCATTTTTAAGGGAACGTGGCTCTACCGGCTGGCAAACCCGCAACGGTTTTGTGTTTACCGCTTATGCTGCCCTAAATCGTCGCCTTGCTTTTAGAGATGAATTTTATAAAGGCCAGGGCAGTATCATCTATTACGGTGATTCTTTCTATGAAAAAACGCTTTACAACCGTTTGGATGTGATATATACTCCGTTTAAGGCTAAACGTATTACCGGCCAATTTATAGCCAGTTTCCACATGTCGCCCGGTCACTTTAATGATAACCAGGAAGTGTTCAGGATTACTTATGACTTAGGAAGAAAGACCATTGCGAGGTTTAAACCTGCGGAAAACAATAATTATTAGATTGCATTAGCGTGCGGACTCACCCGGTTTGCGCTCAGCCGCTTAACCTGCCCTCTCTTCCGTAAACGGAAAAGAGGGCAAGAGACTAATCTTCCTTACCTCTTTCCGCCGAAGGCGGAGAGAGATTCTGTGTTAATTATCAAATAATATTTAATTTTGTTGCTTAAGGCGACTTTATGTTAGCCTGTTTAGGGCGGTGTAACTTCGGGTTATATCCGCTCTAACTCTTTTAAGCCGTTGTA
>Ga0302303_10000506_pt1 | contig 31475 bp, 32 predicted proteins | sample III_Palsa_E2_1_FD_194542 | JGI IMG/M metagenome (GOLD analysis project Ga0302303, IMG submission 194542) | Peat permafrost microbial communities from Stordalen Mire near Abisko, Sweden - III_Palsa_E2_1 | ecosystem: Environmental > Terrestrial > Soil > Palsa > Peat permafrost | place: Sweden...
AAGGGCAAGCTATCCGACCTATGCCCGGTAATGAATGCCCGTATGGAAGACCGTACCTGCATCGAATGGAATAAAGACGATATAGACGCGTTGGGCTTTTTAAAAGTGGATGTGCTGGCGCTCGGTATGCTCACCTGTATCCGTAAGGCATTTGACCTGGCAAAACAGCATTATGGACTTGACCTGACCTTAGCCAATATACCGCAGGATGATCCTGCTGTCTATGAAATGATCAGCCATGCGGATACGATTGGTGTATTCCAGATAGAAAGCAGGGCGCAAATGTCCATGCTGCCGAGATTAAAGCCCAAATGTTTTTATGATCTGGTTATAGAAGTCGCTATTGTGAGGCCGGGGCCTATACAGGGCGATATGGTACACCCTTATTTACGGCGGCGCAATGGCGAAGAACCCGTAGAATATCCATCAAAAGAGCTGGAAGAAATTTTAGGCAGGACATTGGGCGTTCCGCTATTCCAGGAGCAGGCAATGGAGATTGCTATTGTCGCAGCGGGCTTTACACCGGCAGAAGCAGACCAGTTGCGCAGAAGTATGGCATCGTTTAAAGCCAATGGCAAATTGCACCTGTATGAAAAGAAATTGGTGGATGGCATGGTGGCAAGAGGTTACGAGGAAGGCTTTTCGATGAGAGTGTTTAAACAACTGCAAGGATTTGAAGGATACGGCTTCCCCGAAAGCCATGCCGCTTCGTTCGCTTTACTGGTTTATGTTTCGTCCTGGCTGAAATGCTATTATCCCGATGTATTTGCCACAGCCTTATTAAATAGCTTGCCTATGGGCTTCTACCAGCCTGCGCAAATTGTCATTGATGCGCAGAAACATGGCGTTGAGGTAAGGCCTGCGGATATAAACCTGTCGCAATGGGATAATTTACTGGAAGGAAAAACAGGAAAATATTACGTCATACGTTTGGGCTTCCGGCAGATTGGCGGTATGCGGGAAGACGATATATCGGCCTTGCTCAATAGCAGGGAAAACGGCTACGCATCCGTTACAGTACTTCGAGATGCCGGAGTAGCACAAGCCGCCCTGGAAAAGCTGGCGGATGCCGATGCGTTCCGTTCCATCGGACTTGACCGCAGGCAGGCTTTATGGGAGGTATCTGCTTTGGCTGACAGGCCGGTTGCTTTATTTGAAGGCCAGCCGTCTGAAAGTGTTACCGAAACGCAGATCGAATTGCCTTTAATGACAGCCGGGGAACACGTTGTGCAGGATTACGCCAGTATGTCCTTATCCCTGAAGGCGCACCCGGTCAGCTTTGTGCGGGAGCAACTAAGATTATTACATATCCTGTCTGCACGGGAGATCGGCGAAGCAAAGAATGGCGATTTCGTAAAAGTCGCAGGCTTGGTGCTGGTACGGCAAAGGCCACAGACGGCAAGCGGTATCTGCTTTATGACCATCGAGGATGAAACAGGGACAACAAACCTGGTGGTTTTTCAAAGCCTCTTTGACCAATTCCGCAAAGAAATATTACAGTCAAAGCTTATTATGGTGGAAGGTATTTTACAAAAAGAAGGCGAAGTTATCCATGTAGTCCTGAGACGCTGCTCAAATTTCAATAAACTGCTGGGTAGTATCACTGTAGCCAAAGCTGATGACCCGCCCGTCCTTACCTTATCCCGTGCAGATGAAAAAAGCGCACCCGCAATAGCTCAAAAAGAAGTTTATCATAAGGGAAGAAATTTCAGGTAAAGTTTTAAAGATACGGGTACTGCTGTAAGGCATGATTTTTAAGATTTGGAAACAGATAGCATCTTCAATGGTTATCATATAAAAGCAAATAAAATGGCAGACGATAAAACAAAAAAGGGTAAAGCAGACCGCAATAAAGTGAGCGGTTCGGAAAATTACGAAATCCAGTATTTTAAGGATAAGATGCAAGTCAGCAGCCAGGCAGTGGCCGGGGCTATCCGGGCAACAGGCTCCAATGACCGCAAAACACTGGAAACCTACCTGAAGAAAAAGCACAATAAATAAGCTCTTAAAGGTTCTATCTATGGCTGTAAAAACGAAATCAGGAAATAAGGGCCCAAAGGATGAACCTGATAAGGATTTAACGAAGGCCGTTGGCAAAAGCGAAACGCCGGATTTTGACATTGCTTCGTTATTAAAAAGTGCGCCCAAAACTAAGCCACCCGTTAGTATAAAACCTATGAAGGCTACCCTTGTTGATGCGCCTTTTGATGATCCTGATTGGTTGTATGAAGTCAAATGGGATGGTTACCGGGCAATTGCTATTATCAGTAAAACAAGCGCAGAGCTGATCTCCCGCAACAACATTCCATTTGACCAGTTTTATCCCATTAACAGCCTGTTAAAAAGCTGGAAATTGGATGCTGTTATTGATGGCGAGGTATTGGTGCTAAATGATAAGGGGATTTCTGATTTTGGCAAGCTGCAAAACTGGCGGAGTGAAGCGGACGGTAACCTCGTCTACTATGTATTCGACATTTTATGGTATGCAGGCAAGAACTTAACGGGATTGCCATTAATCCAGCGACAGGCCATTTTAAAGGAAATTTTACCTGTAGGGGATGACCGCATCCGTCAGAGCAAGGTTTTCGCTGCTAACGGCATTGATTTTTTTCATGCCGCTGAAAAGATAGGACTGGAGGGTATCATTGCAAAAAAAGCCAGCAGCGTTTATACTTCTGACCTGCGTTCAAAAGAGTGGCTGAAAATAAAGGTGCAAAGAAGGCAGGAAGTAATTATTGCCGGGTTCACCAAAAATGAAGGCACGGCCAAATCTTTTAGCGCATTGGTTTTAGGCGTGTATGAGGGCAAGACTTTAAGGTATGTAGGAAAGGTAGGCACCGGCTTTTCAGACAGGCAGCAAAAGGAAATGATGCAGCAGTTTAAGCCCCTGATTAGCGATAAAAGCCCTTTTGATGTCGAGATAGACGTAGATAAGCCTTCACGCTTCCGTCCGCAAAGATTAGGCGCTAAACCGACCTGGTTAAAGCCGCAACTCGTTTGTGAGGTGAATTTTGCAGAGGTTACCAGTGAAGGCATCTTTCGCCAGGCATCCTTTAAAGGTATGCGGATAGATAAAAAAGCAAAAGACGTGGTGCTGGAAACGCCCAAAGATACTGCTGAAGTTGTAGACGAAGCAGATGCAATTCCCGTAAGCACACCTGCAGGTGCTATAAAACCGCCAACGGATAAGGAACGAAAACGCTTGACAAAACAATAAAGTAATTGAATATATCAAAAGGGACAATTAGCTTCTTAGTTTTAATTTGTTAGGATAAATAAGTATAGCAATAAATACAGCCTGGATTTTTTATCCGGGCTTTTTTGTTTCAAAAAAGTTTGGGGTGCCGTTCCCTTCGGGCCGGGCTATACACTCCAAGTCCTCATTGCATTCCGGGCTTTCCGTTTCTATCCCTAACGGTAATATAGCTTCAGTCAGTTTTTAATCGACCAATTTCCTTTATTGTAAAACTCACGTCATAGGTCTTCTGTATGCTTAATAACATTGTGTTCCTGCCAATATGATGCGATTTTTCATCGAACTCTTTAAGGATATAAAAATTATTGTCTCTTCCTACTAAAAAGTATTCAGGGTCTTTAGTATATATAGCATAATTCGTTTTTAAGGCAGCAGCTTTATAGCCCAAAGCAGGGGTTAATATGATAGCCACAAATAGCAATGCTATTAAGCTAAAAAGTGCATGGGTACTTAATAACCTACTGAGTCCCACTGCTATCACAAAAGTACAAATTGCAATAATTAGATCGTCAGTTCCGGTATCAAAAAAATCGAAAGGCATTTGGTAAAAATTGAACATTCCCTTCTCAAATTGATGGTAACAACACAGAGCTACTAATGGTAAACCAACCAGTGTTGCACCGCGTACGATATTATCATCCCCTTTCTTCATTAATCAAAACTAAGATTTTTACAGCTTTTAAATGCTCAATTTACAAATCCCTAATTTTTGCCATTATCTATAATAACTGTTGCTATCCACTAACGGTTGTATAAGCCTATATTAATTGTTTAGCCTATTCCAGCATATAGCTCTAACGTTATCATACCTTCCGGCATAATAATCTTTGGCAGGAAGGAATGATGCCGTTCTTTTTTATTGGTATCCCATTTTACGCTCCTCATTCGTTCTACTCCATTCATTGCTGCGTAAAACCGGATACAGGTTATAAGCACCTCTTGTTTTATACTTTCTTTCCCGCTTAAGCTGACTTCAACGTTTCAAGGAAATTATTGCAGGCATCTGTCCGATCTTTTTTTCAATCGAAACGGACAAAAAGGCAGCTAAGATATGGTGTCTAATAGCTAACGCTTCGCTATGCCAAAAGACTACGGCATAAACGGCTGCCTCCCCTAAAGGGTCCCCTCCAATTATTCCGTTTCCTTTTGGCGTACGCTATTCAGCCCCCGTACTTATCTGCTTTCTTTTTTTCCGTTTTTTCTTTTGAAAAAATGCTTTTCGGGGCAGGCGGCTTAAAAGGGAGCGAGTACAAAACAAACAATTATTCACTTTTTAAAAACAAGGGTTATGCAACAGATCACAGGAAGATTGACCGCCAATGCGCAGGTCAGGGAAACAAAGAACAACAGTAAGGTAGTAGGCTTTACCGTAGCCATTAATGACAGCTACCGCAGCAAGGACAAGGAGCGTGTAAACATTACCACATATGTGGATTGCTCTTACTGGCTTAATGCCCGTATTGCCGAGTACCTTAAAAAGGGTACAATGGTAGAATTATGCGGCAGGATAGGCGCAAACGCATGGGTAAACAGGAATGGCGAAGCAGTCGCCAATTTAACCTTGCATGTTAACGACCTCAAACTATTGGGAAAGTCAGCAACCAACAGCACGGACAGGGTAACCGATAATGCACAGGTAGCCACAGGCAGCAACAACGCAGATGATGACCTGCCCTTCTAATCACCGCATTTATTAATCATTAAAAAACATTAAAACTTTTCAGTCATGGCACATAATATCAATTTCAACGAGCAGACAGGACAACACAGTTTCTTTTCAGTAAAGGAAAAAGCATGGCACGGGTTAGGACAAATCGTAGAAGGCTACCCAACAAGTAAGGAAGCATTGCAGCTTGCAGGGCTTGGGTTTACAGTCGAAAAACGCAAACTCTATACACCATGTTCAACCCTGATAAATGCTGCGGGTGAGCTTCAGGCGAATAATTTGGAAGTACCTGATTACTTCGCTACCGTCCGTAAAGACAACGAAACCATATTAGGCGTAGTCGGTAAGGATTACGAGGTGGTGCAGAATGAGGACGCATTCAGTTTCTTTGATGCTATTGTTGGCGGGGATGGGATGCAATACGAGACGGCAGGGGCTTTGGGCAAGGGTGAGAAGATTTTCATTACTGCCAAGCTGCCCGGCTACATCAAAGTAGGCAACGAAGATTATATAGAGAAATATCTTTTCCTGACCACTTCACATGATGGCTCCGGTAGCATTACCGCAGCGTTTACCCCCGTGCGGATAGTTTGTCAAAATACGCTCAATGCAGCGATGCACAACAGTTCCAATACCATCAAGATACGCCATACCGCCAATGTACAGGACAGGCTACAGGAAGCGCACAAGGTAATGGGCATATCCAATAAGCTGGCTGATGAAATGGACGGCATATTTAACCACTGGACTAAGGTACGTATCACCGACAAGGAAGTAATGGCATTGATTAAGCAAGCCATGTGCCCAAGCAAAGAGGTATTCAAGAACCTGAAGAACGGGGAAGAAATGTCCACCGTGTTCAAAAACATCTGTGAGAACGCGTTTCTCTATGCCATGAGCAGCCCGACCCAACAGACGGAAACCACAAAGGGTACTTTGTTCGGTGCATACAACGCCATAACAGGTTATTTCCAAAACGTAAAGGAATTTAAGGATGATGAAGCCAAAGTGCAATCCGTACTATTTGGTACAGGACTATTGCGCACACAGGCCGCATTCAATTTGTGTACGGATTATGCTAAAAAAGGCAGTGAAGTATTGCTGTTGAATTAACCAAACGGGGCGGGTACGCCCGCCCCATCTTTTATCAAATCATAAAAGGTACAAATCATGGAAGAATTAACCATCTGCTACGAATTTAATTTCAATGTGGCTATTAGAAGAAAGACAGGAAAGCAACAAAAGAGCTATGCCTTATTAGCTACAGGCGCTACTTATACCAATGCGTTGTGGGATGTGTATTTCACGCTTAAAAGAAGGAATAGCACACTCATTAATGTTAACACGGTAAGGGTAACCCGTATTTCCTTTGCATTGGATGAACAGCAAAATTTCGTAAAGGCGGCACTTGCCGACTACCCGGTAGAGATACCCGAAGACCTGAATAAAGAAGTAGCCTTATTGCCGCAAAAAGGCGAATAATTGAAACACAAAGTAAAACATAACAATTCCACAATTTCAAAATACAGACGATATGAAACCGATAGAACATTTAACCAACGTAGATAAAGCCAAAATAATATTCCAGCTATTTCCTGATGAAATACCCGCTCTTGTGACGTTTATAGACGGCATGTGCAAGGCTATTAAAGATAATGAACAGGCGAACCGCGCCAAATGGGACAATGGATTTATTGACTTTGGTTACTGGCTGACATTATTAAATGAGGTGGAAGCCAAAATTCAGAAATATGGTATAAGGCTTAATAAAAGCCAGCGCCTTTTTGCAGACCAATTATTTGACGGGATGCTTGCCCTGTTTACCAACCATTGCATCTATGTATATACAACAGTAAGGGAACACCCAAACCGGAAATTTAAGGTAGCCATTGATTTATTGTTTAACCCTTAAACCTGAAAACATGCAAATCACTGATTTGGAAGGATGACCGATTAAGGTAACGGATATTGAAAGGGCAATAGAGCAGGCAGGTTGGTTTAAAGCCCTGCTTCATGTAGATGCAGACGCAGCGCAGGCTACAGCAGACAAAAAGCGCCAGCGATATTGGGCGCACATGCACAAACAACTATTGAAACTAAAAGCTAAAATTAAAAACGACAGGCAATGAACAAGATAAAAGGAATCGAAGAATTAAGGGAGCAGCTATCGGCATTTGAGCAGGATATAAGCGAGAGTATCCAACAGGAATTGACAAGGGTAAACCGTGCCGTTTCAATGGAGGAATTTTCTTTTATCCCTTTTAATGAGGATGTCTCCGGCTATATGGATGCGATACGACTGGACAGTGAAGGTCAGGTTGTTTTAGACACCTCCTTTCACGATTGCAGCGAAAAACACCTTTCCGCTTGTATCGCGGATAATGAGATTGACCATTGGAATATGATCGGCTTATTGGAACTATTGAAAGATACACCGCCAGTTAAGTTAAAGAGGTACAGGTTAAAAGGCAAATCGGGCAAAAACGATATATCGTTTACCATAGATGATTTAATTCCCCTGACAGTTAGTAAAAAATACAATTATGACCGATTGGTAAGGTTGATAAACAACAGGGATTACGATACGGACTGGAATCAGCCTATGCAGGGAGAGTATGCAGCGCTGTATGGACACAAAAGGAATGAGAAGGTGGACTTTTTTAAAATTAAGGGTACTCAGGTTATCGTTATGCCCGGAATATATATCTATCCTACTATACTGACAGAAGCAGCAATTAAAAACTTTTAAACAAAATACTTATGACAACCAACTTTTTTCAATCCATAGTTTCCCTTAACGTTCCAGGGGACTGGAAAATAAATATAGCATCGGAAACAGCCGACAGATTAATAGTATCTGTATTGTTTTACAATGATAAGAACGGGGATGATGCCCGTTTGAAAATACAGCCTATCCTTTTGAAGGGTACGGCAGCGGAATTGGATGAAGGCTTTTTTGCACAGATTGAGCAACCTGTAAAAGATACCGCGCAGTTGTTTATCAATATGGAGCAATATCTCAAAGGACGGGAAGAAGCTAAAATTCATTCCCAAATGGAGAAGGACAAAGCCACCAAAGCGGAGAAGGAGAAAACGGACAAGGAGAAAAAATATGAGGAAGCCATGAAAAAGGTGTGTGAACTTGAAGCGGAAGGAAAATTTAGGGAAGCATGGATGAAAGTCCCCGACCCGAAAGATTATCCCGAACACAGCGACACCCTCCGGGGCAGGAAAACAGAATTATCTAAACAGTTTGCACCCGACTTATTTGTATAACCATCAAAAATTGAAGCCATGTTAGTAGCAACTAAATTACAACGGATTTTTTCCTTCAATGATAAAGGGCAGGAGATAAAGCTGGCAGACCCTTCAGCCAGCTTCAGCCCTGAAGCAGTATTAAACTTTTATGCGCAAACCTATCCGATACTTACTAACGCCAAAATTGACGGGCCTGTAATAAAGAATGATGCCATTCAGTTTTCGTTTGTTTCCACTATAGGCACAAAAGGATAGTATGAAAACAGAAACTATAACAGGCAGTATCAAACTGCCCAAAACTAAAAGACAATGGACACTTTATCAGCAGATAGGCGGATTCGCAGAAAACCTGAACAGGCTGCCAGACGCGCGGGAAGTAGTAAAGAACAAAATGCGCTCCGCTCCGAAGGATTTATTGCAAATAATTTTATAAAGTATCGTTTCCTGCCTGTATATGAACAGGCAGAAATAATACCCCATAAAAAGGAGGTGGAAAAGGGATTTTTTAAATCCCTTTCCATCCTTGCCGAAGCCCATCATTTTAGTTTGCTGGATGTATCTGATAGACCCTATCCTTATAACATCCTTTTGGCTCATTGGGATGCCAGCCAGCAGCTAAAGGTATAAAGGCAGACATTGAATTATCATTAGTAAACGATGAAAATAACGGGTATGAGCTTGTTGCAACAGAAACGGTAAGCACCGGGTCAAACCTGTATTACATTCCTGTACTGCCACTATACCAGTTGCTTGGAGACAGGCGTCATAGGAAATGCGGGGAATTGCTTTTATCTGTTTTCGCTTACCTGTACCGTGTTGCAGCAGTACCATATTTCAGGAATGATGAAAGCTACCTTAGCTATCATTATGAAATGTTATCGGAATGGGTAGAAGATAGCATTACTGAAATGGACGAATGCGACTACCTGACAAATTTATCAGCGTTGAGGGAGGCTGCGTATTACGGGGATATAATGCAACGAAAAATGAATAACCCCTGCCACCTTGCCCATTTTAATGAGCGTGTTAAGCGTTTTCATCCGCTGAGCATCTTTGAGCATAAATGCTTAGGCGTTGCTAAAGATGCGTTAGACATTTGGCAGAAATATCCCGACAGTACCATTTATTCCCATATAGAAGAACCGCTGTACAGCGATGATGATGATTACGATAATCGAGAAGAACTCATCCTGATAAATGAATACATATCATTTATTGCAGGCACGGAGGGGAGTATTTATCAAAGCCTTTCAGAAATGATTAACAGTGAATTTAATGAAAAGATGAATATACAGGAACCTACTGTTACCGTGCATTATAATGATAACTACAAACACGAAAACAATACTATTGAATTTGAGCGCAATCTGCTTTTATTGATTGATGATTTATGTTTCCTTTTAAATAATTTACCATGACAGATATAAGAAACAGTTTTGGAACATTGTATTACCCAACAAAGGCGTTTGTGGTGTTCCGGCACAAGGCATCAAATGACCAGATATATGTAGAGAGTTACGATGTGGACGGCAATGGTTATCCTATTAATGCCCATCCTTTAAGTATCAGCGAGAGCAACGCATTAGCCAGGGCACTGGACAGTTCGAGCGAATTGAAACCTAACTTTCTAAAGCCCGAAGGACTAATTCCCCGGAACGTGCTTTATATCAATCCCGAATATAACGGGTACGCCGTTTGGTATACTCCAAGACAAACCGTCAATGTGCTTTTTTTAGAAAAGTTAGGCATACCAAACGGCAAAGCAAATATGCCACCGCTTTTATGGAAGGCGTCAAAAAATACATTGAGCATTTATGCCCTGCCTGATGTTACATCCCTTAGCGAAGCTACTTTATTATACCATGCACCCTTCTTTAATGTCTATGAGAATGGCAAGGTCTGTATGGGAACAGTAAGTGTAAATATTCCTAAAGATTGCCAGTTGGAAACCTTTATGCAGCTATGGCAGGAATATTTTTTTAATAGCTATTTCAGCCACCTGTTCAGCCGTCATGAACCCGTGAAAGGGAACATCGTACAGCTTTGGCAAAGCCTTGTCAACAAGGACAAACAATTCCCAAATGAAGCACTGATTGAAAACGGATGGACAATTAAAAATATCATTTTATGAACACACTACCAGCCATACATATAGCCGATAACTACCTGATTAATCCAACAAACCCTGTTACTGTAAACCTGATCGGGGCAGGTGGTACTGGCAGCCAGATGTTAACGGCATTGGCAAAAATGAATTACTCTTTGGTCACATTAGGACATGCTGGACTGCATGTGAACCTGTTTGATGATGACCTGATAACAGAGTTCAATCAGGGCAGGCAGCCATTTTCCGATTCCGAGGTCGGCTGTTGTAAATCCGTGATATTGATAAACAAGCTAAACCGCAGTATAGGTACGAACTGGAAGGCGGTTACAAAAAAGTTTGAAAGCCGCAATGTATGCCGCTTGCCGGAACAAGGAAAGGCAAACCTGTATATAAGCTGCGTTGATACCGTAGCTGCAAGATTTGACATTGCGAAGGCCTTGTTCCAAATGAGCGGCTACAGCAGGTATGAACGCAACAATCCTTTATACTGGATGGATTTAGGAAATTCCCAATATACAGGGCAGGCTATCCTTTCTACAATAACCGAGGTCAAACAGCCCCCATCAAAGTTATACAGGACTGTATCAATTCTGCCGATGGTTACGGAAGAGTTCAAGGATTTGCTGGAAGCAGAGACCGATAACAACGAGCCAAGCTGCTCACATGCTGAGGCATTGGAGAAGCAGGATTTGTTTATCAATACGGCAGTCGCTACAATGGGGGCTGAAATCTTAAAGGATTTGTTCCGCAATGGTATGACCGAGAACAGGGGCGTATTTATTAACCTGAAAGAGTTAAGGACAACGCCTTTAAAAGTGGCATAAACGTTAAGGCAGTTCTTTCTTTATTAAAAGAAAGAACCAAAGAAAACGCGATGAAGTTATTTAAAAATAACCCGGCAAAATACAATTCAGAAAAACACTTAGAAGCCCCTGCAATGATGGGGACTTCTTTCTTTTCCCGGACACAAAAGAAAGAAGCAAAGAAAACTACGGCGCAGCTTACGGTATTATTGCAAATAAAGCCATGTTAAAATATACCGTTGTTAAAAGACAATTTTAGTATTTACATTAACTTTAAAAGAAAGGATTTTATGTTACTCCTGATATTATTTTACCTGATTGGAATCATATGTATTACGATTTCCATTTACCTGCGCTATTGGCGGGGAAAACGCAAATTCAACCGGCGTAACCTTGCCGGTTTGGAAACTTTTAACTCTTATAAAGATTCACTGCTTACGATTTATCTCGAAAACTTTGCCCGGTTCCTATCCATCTTGCTCATGGTGGTAGGCATATTTATTTTGTTGGCCGCCTTCTTTGAATGGCGGGATATTATAAGGGTCAATCATTGGTAGGGCAAAAAAATACCCCCCGGCACTCGCTGCAAGGGGTATTTACCTAAACCTTATCACAAATAGTTTGTGTAGACAACAAATGTAATTATTTAAATATTTATTCAAGCATATTTGCAATTCTTTTGACATTACCCGATAACCTGATTTCCCGGTCATTCATTCCTACTAAATGAATAAGCCTGCTATAAAGCAGGCTTATTTGTGTTACGTACCGAAAGAAATTATTTAGTGTTTAATGCCTTTAATTTCCCGTTTAATTCCGTAAGCCCTGCTTTCTGTAAACAATCTGCCGCGAAGGCCGTCAGGTCAGTTAGGCTGTCGTTAGCAAATACCTCCAGCAGGCTTGATTTATCATCATCCTTTACCGATAGCCCGCGCTCAATAACACTGCTTAACAGCAGTACATTTTTACGCGAAATCTTGAAATCCATTTTCACTGTCTCGTTCATGCCTGGGATACTTAGAATAGTATCCAAGACTTTGGCTGCATCATTTGTTGTCATTTTTCGATTTTTTAAATTACACAATTCCTTTTCACACCGATTAAAATACGAATGTAAATACCATTTATCGTTTGATGGGCAGCCCTGCAAAATTTGCAGGGCTACAGATGAATCCGTTTGCGCTGACTAATTTCGTATCTGTTTGAGTGCAGATAGATCAGTGAAGTATGGAACCGAATAAACAACGGCTTACCTGTAAGGAAGCAAAGGAATGGGACATGGTTAGTTACTTGTCAAAATTTGGGTATGAACCTGCCAAAGTAAGAAAGAATGATTACTGGTATTTATCTCCCCTGAGAAATGAAAATACCCCTTCTTTTAAAATTGACCGCAGCATTAACAGGTGGTACGATCATGGTATCGGCAAAGGCGGCAACCTGGTTGACTTCGGTATATTATATTTCGGGTGCAGTGTGGCGGAGCTGCTCGAAAAATTAGGTGGTGACTTTTCTTTTCAGCAGCCAATAATAGCCCGGCCACTCGTTGCGAAAAAGCAAAGTAAAATAACCATTTTAGGCACGGCTGAAATCAATTCTTACATTTTATTAAATTATCTCCGTCAAAGGAAAATAGATATTAATATAGCGGTTGAATATTGCCGTGAAATCCATTTTAAAATGGATGATAAAACCTACTTCGCCATTGGCTTTAAAAATGATTCGGGCGGGTATGAATTAAGAAATCGTTATTTCAAAAGCAGCAGCTTTCCGAAGGATATAACTACTATTAGGAACGGCCTGAATAACCTGCATGTTTCCGTTTTTGAAGGGTTTTTTGACTTCCTATCCTACTTGACTTCTTTTCGTTTCCTGGGTACAAAGGGCTGCGACTTTGTAATCCTTAATTCCCTTTCCTTGTTTGAAAAAGGCCGCCCGTTTTTGGAGCAGCACAACAGGGCATCCTTATACCTTGATAACGATGCAGCCGGACAAAATTGCAGTTCCCTTGCCTTGTCATTAAGCGATATTTACAAAGATGAAAGCAGCCTGTATAAAGGCTATAAAGATGTAAATGAATGGCTCGTTAATAAATAGCCATAGGCATAAAAAGGAAAGCTGTAAAAATTAAAGGCTATCCAAAAGATAAAATAAGCTGTAAAACGAAGCCGGTAGCTAAATAAGTACAGAAAGCTGTAAAACTGGGTAAATCCGCCACAAGTGTTATAGCTGGCTTCAGAAATTGCGGGTAGCTGCGCAATTTGTTAAATGTCCGGTTGTATCACAACCGAAATTTAACCCGCCGGGCACTCGGAACTCGTTGGCGGGAATGGTGAGAGCCAAAATAATGTTTTTAACCAAATGTGAACGTGATAAGTGATGAAAGAACAGGAAAACAACAAAACCAAATGGCTGCATGTACGCCTTTCTGAAGAAGAATACAAGGCTATAAATAAGCAGTTTTCAAAGACTACATGCCGCAAACTGAGCGAATATACCCGTGACAAGCTCATGGAAAAACCGCTTACGGTGTATTACCGCAACCAGTCCCTTGATGACTTTATGGCAGAGGTAATGCGCCTACGGACGTCATTAAATGCTATCGGAAATAACTTCAACCAGGTGGTAAAAAAGCTCAATGCCATGCAATATTCTGCGGATGTTTCCAGGTGGGCAGGCAGCTATGAGCAGGATAAAAAAAACCTGCTGACGCAGGTAGCCGGAATCAATTTCCAAATCAAAAAAATGGCTGAACAATGGTTGCAAAATTCGATACCAACCCATCCTTGAGCGGTACTTTAAACTACAATGAAAAGAAAGTGCAGAAGAATATGGCAGAGCTGCTGACGGTTGAAAATTATCCGCTGGACAAGGATTATTTAACCTTTCAGCATAAGCTAAACAGGCTGGAAAACCAGGCTGCATTGAATAAGAATGTGACCAGTAACAGCGTGCATATTTCACTCAACTTCGACACGTCCGAACGGCTGGAAAAGGAGCAATTGGTAGCTATTGCCAATACCTATATGGAAAAGATCGGCTTCGGGGAACAGCCTTATTTAGTGTACCAGCATTTTGATGCAGGGCATCCGCACATACATATAGTTTCGGTAAAAGTAAGGCCGGACGGAAGTAGAGTAGACACGCAAAATATTGGTAAAAACCAATCTGAAAAAGCGCGTAAAGAAATTGAAATTGCCTTTAACCTGGTTAAGGCAGAAGACAGCAAACAGAAGGAAAAATACAAACTGGAACCCATTAGTGCGGAGAAAGTACGTTACGGGAAAATGCAGACCAAAGGCGCTATCAGCAATGTATTAAAGACGGTAATCGACAGCTATAAATATTCTTCCATCCATGAATTGAATGCTTTGCTTAGGCTTTATAATGTTATGGCTGACCGGGGCAGTGAGCATTCAAAAATGTACCGGAGCAACGGTCTGATGTACCGGATACTCGATGAGCAGGGTAATAAAATAGGCGCTCCCATAAAGGCCAGCCAGTTTTACATGAAACCGACCATGAAGAAGCTGGAAGAAAAGTTTAAGCAGAATGAGGGACTGAAAAACCCGCACCTGGTAAGGATTAAAAATGCAATAGACCTGGCCTTGCTGCAAAACCCGAATCAAAGTTTACATGCCCTGATGAAAGCCCTCCAGCGGGAAGGAATAGCAACCGTCCTGCGGCAGAATGATACTGGCCGCATCTATGGCATCACCTATATAGACCATAAGACAAAGGTAGTCTTCAACGGCAGCGATTTGGGCAAACAATACAGCGCCAAAGCCATGCAGGCAAGATGCAGCCCTAACCCGTCCCAAGAAACGAAATCAAGGCAACAGCTTTCAGAAAAGATACAGGGTGAAATGCTGCCGGGCAAGCTAAAGTTAGTGACAGATACTTCGCTAACCGATGCCCTATTAAAAGAAGAATATACCGGGGAAACGTTGCCTTTTGATTTGAGAAAAAACAAGAAGAAGAAACGGCAAGGCTTTTCTATCAATTAAAAATTTTAAATAAATACAATCATGCAAACAGGAGAAAACGAACAGGGATTAAGAAAAATATTAGACATGACGCGGCTGATCAGCCTCGTGGTATTGGGGCTGCACTTCTATTATTTTTGTTATGCCGCTTTCCACGAGTGGCATTTAACAGCCCATCTAACCGACAACATTCTGATCAATATCAGTAAGACCGGCTTATTTAGTAACTTCTATAAAAGCAAGCTGATTTCATTAGGCTTTTTAGCAATTTCCCTATTAGGGTCAAGGGGCAGGAAGGATGAGAAACAGAATTTTAAAACCGCCTTTGCTTATATACTAACAGGCTTACTGACCTATTTTATTAGCTACCTGATTCTGTTAATTGCGGCAAAAGCGGTGGTGCTTGCCACGCTTTACATTGCCCTTACCTTAACAGGTTATATGTTAGTAATAACTGGCGGGGGCCTGCTGTCACGTATCATAAAAGACAGGCTGAAAAATGATATTTTTAATAAAGAAAATGAAACGTTCCCCCAGGAAGAAAGGCTATTGGAAAACGAATATTCCATTAACCTTCCGGCCATTTATAACCTGAAAGGCAAGCCGCGCAAAAGCTGGATAAACATTATTAACCCGTTCCGTGCGTTGCTTGTATTAGGCTCTCCAGGTTCCGGTAAGTCCTACTTTGTGATCCGGCATGTCATTACGCAGCACATCAAAAAAGGATTTTCGATGTTTGTGTATGACTTTAAATACGATGACCTTTCGGTAATAGTATATAATAACTGGCTAAAATATAAACACCTGTACCCGGTCACCCCTCAATTTTACGTAATTAATTTTGACGATCTAAAGAGAAGTAATCGCTGTAATCCATTAGACCCAACCGCCATGCTGGATATTACTGATGCTGTAGAATCTGCAAGAACAATTTTAATGGGGCTTAACAGGGAGTGGATACGTAGACAGGGTGATTTTTTTGTGGAATCCCCCATTAATTTTTTGACTGCTGTTATCTGGTTTTTGCGCAAATACAAAGACGGTGAATACTGTACGTTGCCTCATGTTATTGAATTAATGCAACTTGATTACGACAAGCTATTTACTTTGCTTCGTTTGGAAAAGGAAATAGAAGTATTGGTAAATCCATTTGTCACTGCTTACCTGAATAATGCTGTTGAACAGCTGGAAGGACAAATGGCAGCAGCTAAAATCGCTATGGCAAGGCTATCCTCACCACAATTATATTACGTGCTTTCCGGCAATGATTTTACCCTTGACATCAATGATTTGGAGCAGCCTAAACTTGTCTGTATGGGCAATAATCCGCAGAAGATACAGATATATGGGGCAGTATTGTCGCTGTATGTAAACCGTTTGGTAAAGCTGGTCAATAAGAAAGGCAAGCGGAAATGCAGCCTGGTATTTGACGAGTTCCCCACTATTTATTTAAACAATATGGACAGCCTGATCGCTACCGCGAGGAGCAACAAGGTAGCCACCTGTTTGGGCATTCAGGACTTCAGTCAGCTCCGCAAAGACTATGGGCGTGAGCAGGCGGATGTAATTATGAATATTGCCGGAAATATTATTTCAGGACAGGTTACCGGGGACACGTCCAAGCAGCTTTCAGATCGTTTCGGAAGGATAATGCAGGACAGGGAAAGTCTTTCCATTAACAGCCAGGACACATCTATTAGCAGGTCTAAGCAGTTGGAGGCAGCAGTTCCCCCTTCAAAGATTTCATCCCTTAGTTCAGGCGAATTTGTGGGCATGGTTGCCGATGACCCAGATTGTAAAATAGAATTAAAGACCTTTCATTGCGAGATCATAAATGACCATGAAGCCTTGAAAAAAGAACAGGACAGTTACAAAGAAATACCTATTATCCGGAAGCTTGATAATTCAATAGTGCAAAGAAATTACTTACAGATTAAGCAGGATGTACAGGATATTGTGGACGCAGAAATGGAAAGGTTGACACAAAACCCAGCATTGGTGCATCTGGTAGTCAATAAATCCTAAACAATCGGTATAAAAGGAAATGTTCAAACTTTAATTTATTCAGTATCCCTGTCTCTTTGATCATTGTTATTATAAGGATGAAAAGTCAATAACCTGCCTGCTTTATCTATTTCTACTCTATAATACTGACCATCAAAATAAATACTCCTTTTACCAATTCTTCTAAATTCCCCGTTAGGGTTATCCTTAAAATATTGCTGAATGTTGTCAGCCTCAGATTCTACAACCATTTTTATTATTCGCATAATATCATCAAACTTATATTGGAAAACTGTTTTTCCAATAAATTCACCTCCAAGTTGAGTTTCTGTAACGTGCCTTGCATAAATATGAAGAAAACGTTCAATGTCCAAGTATATGAGCTTATCGCCAAAAAGTATTATCTCTTCTTCAAACCGATGACATATCTTTCTTAAATTCTTTAGTTCGTCACCATATTTTTCAGCGGCCTCTGACAATTTTAGTCTGGATTTTTGTATCTCGTCTTCTATTAATTTTTCTTTATGAATGTATCGTTCTGCAATAAGACTGCCAAGCTCTTTGATGTCATCACCTTCAATATTTAGATCTGTTAATTTAGCATCAAGTTCGTAATACTTCACCTCGTTTTTATCTTGATTTAAAGTGCTGTAGGGAGGTTGGGAGTTATCTTCATTATAATATTTGCGTAAGCCTAAATACTTATTTATTTCCATTGGAGATAGTTGCTGACCTCTTGAAAATCTTGAACTTAAAAATCCATAAAATAAACGATTGATTTCATTTGGCTTAATATTTACATAAACAGGAATAGTATTGCCAATTTCCTTTTGTCCTTTTTCTGTAAATTGATTTGTTCTCGGTCTTTTATAGCTTAATATTTCGGCAATATCACTACATAAAAACCCATATCTTTCAGCTTGCTCATATTGTTCTTCACTTATTTTAATTACAGTTGATGGTTGAAGCCTAACATTTCGTTTTGACCTTATAGCCGGTGTCAATTGTAATAACTTTTCAAGCTCAATTCGATCTTCCTCTGTATAGATAATTGACCCCATTAGAGTAGAACCGAAAATTTTATACGCTGGAGAATTGTAATGAAATGTAATTGTGATATTTGTATCAAATTGTCCATACATTGAATATAATTCTTCGTAGGAAAAATTCATAAGTATATATTTGTATGGCAATATTAGTCGAAATTATTAACGTTGTGTGAGCGTATTTAATTAATTTGTCATCGATAATTAAATAAATGAACAAACCCTACTGATTTTTGCATTCTAAAACTATCCCTAATAACGTTATTAACTGTTGGTTCGTAAGTGAAATCGACATTGCACGTTCGGTTCAGGACAAGCGGTTATATAATGAATATATCCGACCCTATGCTTATTTTTCTCTTAAGAGCAAGTCAAACGATAATTCTATAGCAGGCCATATTGGACGTTATGAAACGTTAGAAGATTTTCATTGCACATTGCAAACTCAATTTACCTATATTGGCGACTATTTACAAAAGAAGGCCGTTTACCTAACCCTTGACAAAAAGACACTTTATAAGGTTACAGACCTTTTACCGTCAAAACCATTATTGTTCACCTTAACCAGAATAGACAAACTAATGATAAATCCGGAAGAGATATACCAATTACTGTATAAGGAACAATGGTCTGAAATCATTAAAATTCTCCACAAGCACAAAAAGGACATTACAGATGACGCTTCTTTGCAATTTGCTGCCAAAACATTTGAGACAATTTTCTTACAAAAGGCCGATACCTTATCACTGGATAGTGCTGAAATACGAGAAATTCTTGAAACACTTTACATTCTGCATTTTGGCAAATTTTATTTATTGAGTGGAGATAACCTAAGGCGTCTCAGTATTGAACTTGCTAAACGATTACCCTTAAATGATGCTTTTAACTATGCTAAAAATTACCCTGAAGACGATTTTTGCAAAGCTCTAATTGCTGAATACCAAAATGAAAATTTGGATAAGGTAAAACGTCAAACTTATAGCACAATCAATTACAACTGGATTGAAATTTATAATCGACTTTTTGAGCTTATTAATAATCAAGAAGATACTGCTACATATTTTTCAGGTCCGCGCTTTATCAATGCAGTACGTGAGATTCAGCCTTATTCACCAACCTACACTCAATATATTCAAACTCGAAGTGACGCCGGAAAAAGCACAAGTCGAAAGATATTTTACTACGATTTACTTATGGATCAAGAGCCTAACGTCAGAGTAGCTATTATTGAAAAAATTCTTGATATTGTTCGGCCTTTTGAACCAATAAAATCAACGGCTATTGATATTTTACTTGGTAAAATGAAAAAGGGGAATCACCCAACCCAACTATAATCGAAAAGGAAACATTAGACAATTCAGCCACGCACCCAGTGGTCTTTATTTCATACTCATGGGATAGTGAACAACATAAAGAATGGGTTTTGACCTTAGCTAACAAATTATCAAACGATGGGATAGAGGTTTTATTAGACCGTTATGCACTAAAACCTGGTAAAAGTCTTCCTTACTTTGTCGAACAATCTATTGTACGCTCGCATCGAATCCTAATTATCTTTACCCCAAATTATAAACTAAAGGCGGATAAGCGTTCAGGCGGAGTGGGTTACGAATATTCTATTATGAACGCTGCTTTGTATGATAATCAGACAAATAACGAAAAGGTTATTCCCGTACTTAGGCACGGCGAAATGTTTGAAAGTATCCCTGACTTCATGCATCAATTTATTCACATGGATATGCGTAACAATGAGAATTTCGAAATTAGCTATACCGATCTTTTAAGAGAAATTTTTGATGAGCCAGCTATTAAGCAACCTGAAATTGGTAATAAACCAATATTCAAATAACGTTTCAATTTAGATTCGCATAATTTGTCGATTAATAATTTATCATACCTCATTAACTATTTGGTTAGATTTGTATATGTAGGAAAGGTCAGATATGAAGCAAAAGGAAGTATATCTTGTAAACTGGAAGAAACAAAAAAATCACATCGAAATTTTCGATGATTTGCTGGTTTTTGTGGCAAGCTATCCAAGATATAACCTTGACGTATTAAGCAAAGCCCTTGCTTTTGGCAGTACTGTTTTTGAAGACGAAGATGTTCGCATTGAAAAAAAGGCGATAGTGTCTTCTCCAAAACCTGATTTTCCACGCATGTTTTTTTGGGATTTTAATTATGACCTGACCAATTGGAAGGAAAGTTCTACGACTATCATACAGCGCATTATTGAACGTGGCACAGTCGCCGAACACTGGCAGGAGCTTGTCAGGTATTACGGCAAAAAAACCATTATAAATGAGTTAAAAGAAACCATTACATATCTACCCGATGATAGCATAAATGAAGCCTCCTTATATTTTAAAATCAACAAGGAGGATATGCTATGTTACAAACGCAAACAGTCACAGACTATACACTGGCCCTGACAAAAACCTAATGGATGCCCCATATATTTATAGATAATGATTGAATCTTTTATAGGTCTTTCTCAATCATTTTTTCTAAAAAATAATTATCTTTGTAAGGATATGGAAATGCAATTGTTTTCAGACAAGATGTAAAAAATCATGGTGCAGGCAACAGCTTTCAATAATGCGAACAAGTTCTTAAACAAAGTATTTTTTTAGCTAATTGCGTCATTCGTGGCACTGGTTAAAAGCATATAAGTAAGTAGCTGTAAATTAGACCGTTTCAAAAGATGTTCTCTTCCCCTACGGGCTACTGGTAAATAACTTGCTGAAAATCAGCAAGTTATTTACATTTTAGGCCCTCCGTAAAAAAATCGAACCTGAATTTTTAGCTATAAAAACAGACGTTTTAAGCATAAAATCGCCTCATTTTCCGGTATCATTAATCAAATCTTGCAAAAACGCCCAAAATTTACTTGCGTCTTTTCTGACGTTTTTTTATTTAAAAAAGACGTCTTGATATTGTTGTAAACAACTGTAAGAAAGGCGTTTACAATGGTTGGGGTATAAATTAGATCTTTCCTCATTATTAACCCTAATTCATTATAAAATGCTGGAAAAAAGCTTCGGATTGTTTTACTTCTTAAAGCAACCAAAAACATCAAAAAGACCAAACCACTATGTTTATTTAAGAATCACAGTGAATGGCGTTTGTCGTGATATTTCAATAAAGAGGCACTGGTCAACCAGTAGATGGGATCAATCTACCGGGCGTGCGGTTGGTACAAAGCTGGATGCTAAAAATCTGAATGCCTATATAGAAACGCTCTCTGCCAAAGTTTATCAAGCCAAATTATCATTAATTGAAAATGACAAACAAATCACAGCAGAGTCTTTGAAAAACACGATCACGGGCCAGGGGGATGAAACAAAGATGCTGCTTCAGCTTATTGTAAAACACAATATAAAGATCGAAGCATTGATAGGTAATGGCTATTCTCTGGCCACTCTAAAACGATACCGGACTATTCATCAGCATACAAAAAACTTCATCAAGTGGAAGTATGGAACAGATGATTATAATATCAGTGACCTTAATTACGAGTTTGCGACTGAATATGTGTTCTGGTTAAGGGCTTTCAAAAACTGTGCGAATAATTCAGTAATAAAGTACGTTAGCAGCCTGAAGAAAATAGTAATGGAATGCGTTAGAAAGGGCTGGATAAAGAGTGATCCATTTATAGAGCTTCGATTAATTAAGGACGATATAGTGAGAGTTGCGATAACAAAAGATGAACTGAACAAAATTACTAACAAAACCTTTATTACGGACCGGCTAAATAATGTCAAGGATATCTTCTTGTTTAGCTGCTATACTGGCCTTGCTTATGTTGACATTAGTAATTTGCGAAGATCGCACATCGTGAATGGTATTGACGATATCCCCTGGATTAATATTCAAAGACAAAAAACCGGAACTCCTTCCCGACTACCTCTATTACCCGTCGCTTTCGAAATCATGAATAAATACAAAGACCACCCCAAATGCATTAATGAAAGCTGTGTTTTTCCGGTTTTAACCAATCAAAAAATGAATGCTTATCTAAAGGAAATTGCAGACATCTGTGGAATCACAACGAATCTAACATTTCATATAGCACGTCATACTTTTGCCACTACAATAACTTTGAATAATGGGGTCCCTATTGAAACAGTCTCTAAGATGCTTGGTCATAAATCATTGTTGCAAACCCAACATTATGCGAAAATTCTTGATAATAAGGTAAGCGAGGATATGCTAAATCTGAGGAAAAAATTAGGTTTATTATTGTAATTAACTGCAATAATGATTAAGGCGGCTCTATAAGTGACTACATTTTTCAAAGTTTTTGTTTACCTTAGAATAATACTATTGTATCATTAAAGTTCTCACAAGTTGGTTAAATAAAACAGACGAATCAAAAGACCACTATTTAGTATCTTGCAAATAAGCATTAACATTGTTTAGTGTTTTGAAGTGTAACTAAACTGGAAACATGCATCACTGATTCAATTAGCCTGGGAAAACTATCTTTACCAAAAACATAGCATTCCAAAAGGTTACATGACAACATCGACTTAGATACGTTATTGCATAAAAATGAAAGAATCCAGAAGGGTATTCAAAGGCACGACTAGTTTAGATTATCGGAATTAGCCCAATAGGCTCCACTAAACCGGCAATAAGAGGAAGCTAATGGAACGCAATAGAAGTTATTCAAACTAAACACCTTAAATCCAATGGCTGTCAACCGCTTTTATCTACCCAAATCTCAAAGCAGGAGTCATATCCTCGCGCAGGGTATAAAGTGTGTATTTATATCTTACCAGCAAGAAGATAAGGATCAGGCCAAAAAAGTAGCCGATTACTTAGAAAAAGCTGGTATCGATATCTATTACGACCAATATGATAGTGAATTACGAATTCATCATGAGAACAATGATCCCAAGAAAGTAACTGCCTCTATTTGCAATGGTATCAATAACAGCAGCCACATGATGGTTGTGGTCTCACCAAATACAATCCATTCAAGTTGGGTTCCATTTGAAATAGGTTATGGTTACGAAAAAACAGATCTTTACGTTCTTTGCTTGAAAGGTATTCCAAAAGGAGGTTTGCCTGAGTATATACGAACGGTTCCTATCATACGCGATCTATACGACTTGCAAAACCGAATGTCAGATTTCAGTCCAATCAAGAATGGCTTATCAGAATCTGTTAAATTAAAGGCCAGCTATAGTAGCTCTATTAATCCTTTATATGACGTCATGGATAGTATTATAACCGACCAATATTAATTGCAAACAAAATGCCGGATAAAGAATATTTTATATCAAAACTTTCCTTAGATGAACATACTAAGCTAATATCAGATGTTACAGCCTATGTTTATGATGGCATTAACTTGGAAGAACTGGGCGATAAGGTGCGCAGCTGGCTAGTATACCGTCAGGACGAAGGCGCCAACATTTCAGCCCTATTAAAGAATAATAAAGGCGGATGGTCACGTGGCAATCGGTTTACCTACACTAATTCGTTGTTTACCTGGAACTGTCAGTTGCCTAAAAACGTGGCTAGGCATAAAGCTTTTGTAAGCTATTATCATTTTGATGACCAATATTACTTTGAGCAATTTGACTATTTTTTCGGCGACCTAGTAGTAAGTAAATCGGTACTTGACGGTGATATTGATTCTGCCAACGGTCATGGGTACGTTAAGCAGTTGATCCAGAACGGTTATTTACATGATACTACAGTATTAATTGTTCTGATTGGCCCCAAAACAAAGTGCCGTATGCATGTGGATTGGGAGATATCGGGAGCACTTAACCTAAAAGTGGGTGATAAATATGCTGGCTTATTAGGAGTCTTGCTGCCCACCCACCCTGACTATGGAACAGGGAGATACAAGAATATCAATTTGCCTCAACGGCTTGCGGCTAACCTTGCATCGGGCTATGCAAAGATTATCGAATGGACCGAAGATCGCGCTGAAATGCAAAAGCATATTGAAGAAGCGTTTGCAGCAAGGGAAAATGATCAGTTGATCGTTAACGCTGGCCTGTTGCAAATGGAAGAAAACATGTGCGACTAAAAGTAAAATATGATTAACATGAACAAGCAACCGTATTATAGATCGCCGCTTACCCTATATGTGGTATGGCATCCTAAAAATAAAAAGGGTATTGCCTATGGCGAAGCATTGTACAACACCTTTTGTCGTGACATTAACAGCCCTTTGATACGAGCGCTTGGTATACCCGTCCTTTTTCGTTTTGAGCCTTTACAAGATACGGGACTACCGGTTGCTATCCCTTATACGGAATCAGATAATAATGCTGTGATCCTACTGGTGGATGAAGAAATGTTTGATGACGAAACTTATACACCTTATGTTAACCAATTATTACAGGATGCAGAAACTGACGGCAATCGCTTGTTTCCCGTCGCATTATCGCGCTACGCCTTTTCAGTTAATAATACTCTGAACCAACAGCAATTTATCAACTTAATTGATTTCGATCAAAGTGATAAGCCTGCCCAGTTCGAGGCAGGTTTGTCAGCACTAAAAAGCCGTCTATTGCATGACCTTTGTCGGATGTTATATCATATTGAAGAAGTATGTCAAGCAGAAAGCCAACAAACTAAACCTCCCGTCACCTTGTTTATAAGCCATGCTAAAGTAGACGGTGAAAAACTGGCCGAAAAGTTCAGAGACTATATAACCGCTAACCTCAAACTAAAAACTTTTTTTGACGCCAACGATATAGGTGACGCAGCCAACTTTGGTGAGGAGATTATCAAAAATGTAGAAAATTCAGCAGTAGTGGTTTTCTTGACCGATCAGTACTCTACACGGGAATGGTGTCTAATCGAAGTGATCGTCGCAAAAAGAAATAAATCACCGCTGGTTGTTGTGAACAATCTTGAATCAGGTGAAAAGCGTAGCTTTCCCTATCTCGGCAATGTGCCAACCTTACGTTATAAAGAAAATTGTTTTCCCCAAATTATTGATCTTGCACTCTACCAGGTGCTGAACAACTTATATCTAAGGCTTAAATTGAAAAAAGAGATCAATCTTTATGAATTGGATAAAAAATATACTACTTATCAGATCCAAAACACTCCTGAGCTTTTCACATACATCGATATTAAGCGTTTGCAAGCAGCTAACCCTAAACAACAGGTATTGGTCATTTACCCGGACCCTTCCTTGGGGAAAGAAGAATTAACGATATTAAACGATATTGATCCAAAGATCAAGTTTATCACCCCTTCACTGATTTATCAAGTTATAAAGCAATGACAAAGAAAATAAAGGATAGTAAACCTAACCTGGCGGGTGTGCCTGAGGAGATCCAAGCTAATATTAAAAAGGATTTAAAACGGATAAAAAATAAGGTACTGGCTGAGGGTGAACTACTGCGCATCGGCGTGTCAGTTTCCGATAACGAAAACCTTGCACAACTGGGCTATTCTCCGATTCACTTAAAGGACTTGATGATAGAAATCGTAAGAAGTCTACTGATTAATAACTTTATGGTAGTTTACGGTGGTGACCTAAGAAAGGAAGGCTATACGATGGTGTTTTCGGATCTTGCCCGCCAGTATACATCAATTCACGCTTCAAAAACCATGTTCTTTGAGAATTATTTCGCTTTTCCAATTTCTTGCGAACTTACAAGGGGAAATGAGCTGGATTTTAAACAAAACAGGAGCCTGGCCATTAAGGTTAGCCCGCCGGCATCACTATGTATCGAAGAACAAAGTTATATACCACCTGATACCGTTGAAAACCGATTTATTTGGGCCCGTTCGCTTAGTTATATGCGCCAGATTATGATCAAAAAAAGCGATGCTCGTATTCTTATAGGAGGCAAGGTCAACAATTACTTGGGCTATATGCCTGGCGTGATGGAAGAAGCCCACATTACTCTTGAACAGCAAATACCACTATATCTTGTCGGTGCATATGGCGGTTGCGCACAATATGTCGCTGCCGCTATTTGTGGTAAAGAGCTGCCCTTTAAGGTAGATGCATTTCATACTAGCGATGCATATGTTGAATTCAGAGACTATTACAATGCACATGCCAAAGACCAAACAATAGACTTTGCGCGTGTTGAACATTACTTTCAACAATATGGATTAAAAAAACTTGCTAAAAATAACGGGTTGAGTATGGATGAAAACAGGCGGCTTTTTATCACTCCGCACATTAATGAAATTCTTTATTTGATATTCAAAGGTTTAAGAAAGGTGAATGGCATCAAGTCTTCCTTTGGCAATAGCTAAATAAATTGTTTCACTCTTTAGAATTTATCCAGTTACCACATTCAAATGCTAACTTTGGCATAACAGATTGCTGAAGGCATAATACCAGGTTAATTAATGAAGTTATTTATTATTGGAAGCGTCGAATTAGACAGCGAAAAGCATGCGGAATTTAAAGCGTTTTGCGCGGAGTTTGGACGGCATTTAGCGAGTCATCCGATCAGCCTCATCCTCTGTAGTCCTTACCCAGACTCCTGCGATGGAGAGATTATAAAAGGATTGTGCGCCGCTCCAAGCATCAACAGAAAACTATCCATTGAACTGCACTATCCAGATAATGTCGAGAATGAAGAAGCATGGAATTTGCAATTAGCCAATCTTAACGAAACTATAAAAGTAAATAGGTTTCGCCACGAAACACCCGGCGGAAGAGGCAAAGATGCGATACGCTATTCTTGGCTATATTGTCAGTTACAGGCTGTTTCAATTGCTAACATAATCGTCAGTATGGGCGGAAGAATTGCAGGTTCATCAAACTTGCTTTTGCGGATCGCAGAGACACAGAAAAAAGAAATAATACCGCTAGGCACGTTCGGTGGGGTAGGCGAATTATTTTATAACAGGATGCGCTATAAATTGCAGGATATCTGGGGCGATGACGCCGTTTTATTCAAGCAAATGACCGAAGCGGGGAAACTCGTCGATTTGCTAGTTCAACACCCCAAGGATGCGAACGTCGCAAACTTGAGTCAAAAGAAAGATCTCATTTTTTTCATTAGTTATTCTCAAATTAAACCGGCGGATGCTGATTTTGTAGAAATGATTTTACGTCGCAGAAATTATCAGGTATTTAGAGACGAAACAGATATCGGTCCTGGTGAAGACATACCCTCTAGTATCACGGAAAATATTTTTAAATCCGATATCTTTATTGCCTTATGGTGCGCAGAGTATGCTTGTAGCCCTTGGTGTTACGATGAACTTAATATTGCCTTGAAATCACACGTGAATAAACCTGGAAAATCACTTTGGATTTTTGCATTGGACGAAACACGCATGATTCATCCTCAAGCCCGAAATCTGCTATCTTACCCAATTAATAATCGTTCGGAATTGGAAGGAAAGATCAGCGGTTTGTTAAAAAATGCTTTGAGATAAGCGATTGTTACAGGAGCACTTTGCACTCGATTAAGGTTGCTAAATTCTATGCATTAAGCCTAAAGTAGAGATAGAATATCCCTTCTATTAAAGCGTAAAGTCTTTCAACTCTATTTTCATGAATTAACAGCTTATTATGTAGATCTTAAGAATTTCGATATCAAGAAATTTTATTTGTATTAACTGAATAATGGGCTTCACTTTTATCAAAATTGAAAGGATCGGCGAGAACTAAATTTAGTGAATCGGAAAAGTTATCTTCAATCCACTTAACTAATTTTCTAGCAACGTTATAATCATAGACACGGTGATTAATCCCATTTTTATATCCAATCTCGGAAAGTATTTCAGGTGGTATTATCGGAGCTATATTACCAAAGTAATAAAAGTGCTTAGAAAGTAAAACGTTAGAAGATTCAGTATCTCTGTTTTTGTTATACTCATTGAGTTCACCATCTGGTAAGCTATGGTGCGAATGAGCCTGTTTCCATGTATTATTTTCCAAATCATGAAAGTAAATGTTATCTCCTAAAAGCATTTTTTTGCTTCCATTTCTAACTGGTTTTTTATCTTTAAATTCTTCGGTCTCCCAATATTCATTGAATGTAATCTTACGGGTTACTCTCATTGCAAAAACACATTTTCCTGTTGCGTTCAATCTTCTTCCCCCTACGCCAAACACCCAATCGTTAATCTTTGCCGTATTTCTAATTCTTGGCTTGCAGGTCGCAAGGCTACAAATCCCATGAAAAGGATTAGGAGCGAATCCTAGATCACGATCAACAACATATACATAAACCTTAGCCATACTAACAATTTACAGATCCACCTGAATTTGGACCTGGGCGATCTGTGCCATCGGTATTTTTAAATGTATTATCTCCGTCAATGGCACTAATAATACTATCGGTGTTCCAATTGACAATTGCAGAGCCATACTTTTCCAAACTACTTGGAATGTCTGCTTCGGTGCCACCACGAACAAACACTCCTACGATTCTTTTACCTTGTTCATTTGCTTTATCTATCTCCCAATTAACCCATGGCCGTGTATGAGTATCTTTACCTATCAAAACCACAACAGTACTTGCCCAAGATATTTTCATTTTTAAAAGACGCTGAATCACTTTTTCACTCACGCGTTTTTCATCTAATCTTTTTTGGTTCTCCGGCTTAGCTCTTATTGAACTGTTCCTTATGTCATATCCTTTTCCGGATAACAAATTTGTTAAGTTCGAAACCTCACCATCATCTTGATGGTGATGGCTTATAAAAAGATGCCTTCGCGTTCCTTCTGACATAATGTGTTAATTTGATCGTTAATTTTCCATTTAGGTGGAAAGAAATAAGCAATAGGTCCTTTGGGAGTGGAAAATTTTTGCTTAATTCTAGTCCTTCCCGAAGTTCCATTCATTTCTGGATTAGTGCCTCTAAGATATTTATCAACTTCACAAAAAAGATTTTGACAATCTATTAATTGTAATCTCCTTCCCCATAAGTTTGGTAAGTTAATTCCCAGCCTTTCGCTTTCTAGCTCTTGACTGTCGACCATCATTTTAATTATATCCTCATATGAATAGCTACCTAAAGAATCGAAGCATTTTATTATACCATTTTTTGCGCCCGGGCCGGCAACAACAAAGTCCATTTCTGAAAAGTCTATAAGTTCACTGTAATTCAGATCGATGGTATACTGGAAAGCTAAAAAACTTCCAAAAGAAGGATAGGCCAAAAGCATTTTATATACATCTTCAAGCTTTTTGCTTTCTGCTATCTTCTTGTATAATTCATCATCCATCATTTTTGACAACAGTGCTAAATGATTACTATGTTTGAATTTATACCCAAAAACACTGCCGGCAGAAGGCATGATATAAGCAGCAGAATAAATAGTGTTTTTTTCCGCCATGCGATAAGTTAGTAATTCATCGTATTTTTCAAATAAAAACGATTCATAACTGATTATATCAAGTTCCCGCAGTAAATAATTATAAGTTTCAATTTTATTGAAAATCTTGAATAACATTGTCTTGAAGAAGATATCCTTGGGATCTTCCTCTTGATACTGCAAGTCTATTAAAAACTGACTTACCCGATCAGATGCTCTAAATACATTAGTAAAACGATTATTTTGTATGACACGATCATTCGTCCACGGACCTAAAGGATTTGAAAGTCTTTTTATAAATACGTCTTGTCTCTTTGCAGCAAATGTCCAATACGAATCATACAAAATTGACTTTTGTGGCTTTGTTGGTTTAGTGTAGTGCGTAATTGGCATTTAAAATTGATTAAGTGTCTAAGTTAGTTACTTTCCTAGGTATTGTAACTTTCTATCATGAGGAGATACCAAGATTCGTCCTCCTCTGTTTTCCAACACCTGATGGAAGACTTTGTACGATTCAATTATCGTTTTTTCCCACTGATATGAACTTACGGTTGAAACCTCTAAATCAATTACCAATTGTTTAATAGTATTTAGCAACTCTGTATCTATTCGATCACTTGCTTTCAACATTTTATTTCTTTTAGCATAATTGTATATAATTAACGTGACTGCTTCTTCAGCAACTTGTGGCCTACCTCTATCTTCAGCGTCAAGAGTTATGGTATCACTTTTTCTTTTTAACTTCATTAGATGCCGAATAACCGGAGACCATCCTAAAAATGCTATATGTCCTAAATGAAAAACATCATGATATCTATAATCATTCGGAACTCTTGAATTGTCAGTTAACGGATCTCCTAATGCTATCGGTTCGATACCCGAGCCTTGTTCCCATAACATTTTCACCTCAAATAGATCGTTCTCTCCCTGCTCTTCAATAAAGTTAACTATAAAAGAATCCGGAAATTGTTCTGGATAATCCTTATCAAATCGTGGAATTGCATGGAGATTTAGCTCATCAAATCTATCTTTCGCTTTAGCTAAATTTATCCTCCCAATTTCTTCAAGGCTTATGTTATTATGAGCTGCTATAGAAGAAATATACCAAAGAACATCCCCAAGTTCCTCAGTAAGCTTTTCATGAAAGCTTCCAAAACCTTCTCCATCCCGGATTAACTTCTTCAATGTAGTTAGCACAGAACCGGCTTCGCCAGCAAGCCCTAAATAGCCAAGAAAATAATTTTCTTGATCTTTCGAGTTATATGATTGGACCGTGCTCGCGGAGGCCTTTTGATATTCGTCTAGTGTCATTGCAACTTTTTATAAAATAGTTAAAACGAACTGTTATTATGGCAAGAGTTCAGTTAATGTCTTTAAATTCAAAGACAGTTAAAAAAATGCTGTATGATTTTTATAGAAAAAGACAGTAATATAAAATCTATGAGAAAATAAGGTGTTTTTACGTATTGTGATTGTTAGGCTTAATTTATTTAGCAATATAATTAAAGATATTGGAATAATATAATCACCAAGGAAAATACCTTTTCATATTTGAGTTTCTCATTTCAATTATGATTGTTACGATTATATAAGTAAATTAAAACCTAACCGAACTTATTATATTGGCAAGAAGTATTAAGGCCCTTTTAATTTTCACGCTGATACCTTTTCAAATTATTGCTTTTTATAAATGTGGAAACCGTAAGTCTATGTACGCCTAATATCCTAGCGATCGCACTATAAGAGATTTTTTTGCTTAATAATATATTAACTTCATTTTCTCTTCCAGTGAGTTTAAGATTATTAGATTTACGACCTTTAGGACGACCTAATATTATTCCCTCCGCTTTACGTCTCGCTAATGCCTCTTTAGTTCTTTGTGAAATTAAGTTTCGTTCGATTTCTGCGGAAAGTCCAAATGCAAACGCTAATACCTTAGAATTAATGTTATTGCCCAATTCATAGCGTTCTTTGATAGTAAAGACCTGAATGTCCTTTTCCATGCAACCATGTAAAATACTCATAATTTGCATAAGGTTTCTCCCAAGCCTGGACAATTCTGTTACTATAAGCTGAT
>Ga0302303_10000507_pt1 | contig 31474 bp, 28 predicted proteins | sample III_Palsa_E2_1_FD_194542 | JGI IMG/M metagenome (GOLD analysis project Ga0302303, IMG submission 194542) | Peat permafrost microbial communities from Stordalen Mire near Abisko, Sweden - III_Palsa_E2_1 | ecosystem: Environmental > Terrestrial > Soil > Palsa > Peat permafrost | place: Sweden...
CCTTCCTTTATTTTATAATCAAACACCAGGCGTTTATCGCTTACCAATTCTTCGAAAAAATAAATGGCGTAATCATCGCCCAAAAGCTCGGCTAGCTCCAGGTCGTGGGTTGATACAAAAACAAAGTTTCGATTAGCAGTTAGATACGACAACACCGACTTGGCGGCGGCAATACGCTCAATGGTATTTGTACCGCGAAAGATCTCATCAATGATCACCAAGCTCCGGAAAGGTTCATCAATACCACATTGCTTTACAATATCCAGCACGGCCAAAGCCTCCGCCTGGAAATAACTTTTGTGCTCCTCGATATCATCACTCACCCTGATACTGGTGTGGATATTCAGCAATGGCGCAATATATTCTTTAGCGCAGCAGGTATAAATAGTTTGCGCCAACAAAGTATTTAAAGCTACAGCCCTGATAAAAGTTGTTTTCCCCGACATGTTTGAACCCGTAATCAATCCACCTTTATCAGCACGGCTGCTAATAGAGTTTGCAATACAGTTATCAACCAAAGGGTGGTAAAGTTCGGTAATTTTCAGTTCAGCATCTTCTTTGGTGAAGACAGGCTTAGCATAATAAGGCAATCCTGCCCGCACTGAATCAATGGCTATCAGCGTATCAATTTCGGCTACGTATTGGTAAACAACCTCAATCTCCGCGCGGTATTTGTTTACTTTTTTGAGCGAGGAGATGAACATTACCGATTCCAACAGAAATACTGTTTTAATCAACTCAAATATAGCCGAAAATATATCCAACGGATCGCTGCTAATGCTATTTTGGAAACTCACAAACAGTAACGACCGCTTTAGTTTATCTATCTTATTAAGCGCTGCCAATATCCGCTCATTACCACAAACGGCAACATTTTTAATCAGCCACCAGCCTACTTTGTTGAGTACAAGCAATTGTGGCAGCGAATGGGTATACTGGGCTATTTTACCCTTATTTTTATAATGCAGGGCAGTATTTAAAATCGCTAAACCCAATAAGGCTAAAAAATAAACCTGGCTATGCACCAGGCTCAGCATCACAATTAAACAGATCATGATGATCCACGAAATTTGGATGTATGATGTTTGCAACGGTGTAAATAAAGGCTGTTGTTCTTTTACAAATAGCTCCGGCAGGTAATAGGCATTTTTAGTGTTGAGTTTGGATAACTCCAGCTCCATACGTTCCTGCTTTGCACGATCTTTTCCTAATGCAGTTATGTTCCTATCCAGTTGTTGCAATTCCACAGCATCAAGAGTAGGGTTATGCAGTTTATTGTAGAAATACTGCTGGCCGGGCTTAGAATTTGTCCTATCGATGTATGCAAAAACGTTGTCCAGATCGAGGTCATTAGCGGTAGTGCTGGTTATTTTGTTTACTCCTGGTTTTGATTCGGTGTAAATCCTGATCAGGTCCAAATTCTGATCATTAAAATAAGGCTTGGCCCATTTATCACGTATCTCCGCTAAACGATTTTGCTTTGCTTTGTACTTTCTATAAAAAGCAACCGCTACTAAAAACGCGATAATCAGAATGATACCCAGCAACCAATAGATCATGTGATAAATATAGGTTTAAAAAGTTATGGTTGAGCTTTACCGTTTGCCACCCAAAAAAGCATGCAAAGCCTGCTGCGTAAATTCAGACAGTACCAACTCACCGCTAACTGCGGCACGTTCTTTTAATAACTCATCCCAGTTTTCAGTGCCTTCCCATAAAATTTGTTTCAGGTTGGCTAATCCTTCGGGGTTATAAGAAGCTAACTTTTCAGCAAGTCCGGTTACAGCTTCATCCAAAGCAGGTATATCAGCATAAACCTCGTTATACAAACCATGATCTTTGGCCCATTGCGCGGTTTGAAAATCAGTTGCGCGAATGGTTAATTGCGAAAATGCCTGTAAACCCATCTTACGGGTAACAGCAGGCGATATCACAAACGGACCGATACCAATTGCTAGTTCGCTTAATTTGATAGCTGCGGCTTCGGTTGCCAGGCAATAATCGGCACCGGCCGCAAGGCCTACCCCACCGCCTACAGATTTACCCTGAACCCGAGCGATTACAATTTTAGATGATTTACGGCAGGCATTGATCACATTGGCAAAGCCCGAGAAAAATACGGCACCAGATTCTTTATCCTTGATCTGCAACAACTCATCAAAGCTTGCACCGGCGCAAAAAGTACGATCGCCCTCACTTTTTAGCACGATAATACGGGTTTGCGTATCGTTACCCGCCTTGATTATCTTATCGGTCAAATCCTGCAAAATTGCAGCCGGTAAAGAGTTTTGTGCCGGGTGATAAAAGCTGATTGTTGCTACACCGTTATTGATAGTTAAGGATACGTTTCCGTTTTCTGCTGATGACATAATCGGCATTTAAATTGGTATGCGGCAAATATACAGATGGGTATTGATAAAGCTACGCTTCTGCCAAAGGCAGATCGAAATAAAATGTAGATCCTTTTCCCGGTTCGCTTTCAACACCTATTTTGCCTTGATGGGCGTTGATGATCTCGGTTGAAATGTATAGACCCATACCCAATCCGCTTGTCATAAATTTCTTATCTTCAACACGATAAAAACGCTCAAAAATACGCTCGATCTGCTCGGCCGAAAGCCCGATCCCAAAATCTATTACCGAAACCCTAACCTTATTTTTACGCAGCGTACTTTTTATGATGATCCGTTTGCTATCGGGGGAGTATTTTACCGCGTTATTGATCAGGTTCATGAGCACCTGCTCCAATCGTTCCGGATTGGCATTAACTATATAACTTAACTGCGCTTCGTTCTCAAACTCAAACTGCGGATAAATATGTGCCGCATTCTCAATAGAAGCCGCGATCACGCCCGAGATATCTATTTTATCCAACCTGTATTCTAACCTGCCAGCTTGTATTTTACTTACATCAAGCAAATCATTTACCAGGTGCTGTAATTTATTGATAGCGATGTTTGCCTTATCAATGTAGGTTTTAACTACCGGCGGCAATTCTTCCTTTTTGTATGAAGCGATAAGCTGCAGGTAACCTTTTAAGCTGGTTAATGGCGTTTTCAACTCGTGACTGGCAATACCGATGAACTCATCTTTACGCTCCATCTGTTTCTTTTGGTCTTCGATATCAGTAGCGGTACCAACCCACAATACAATTTCACCGGCATCATTTTTTAGCGGGATAGCTCGGTTTAAATGCCAGCGGTAAATACCGTCACCATTTTTGTATCTATTTTCTACCTCAAATATTTGCCCGTTAGCTAATGCGGTTTGGTATTTCTCAATCGTTGCAGTTAAATCATCCGGGTGTACAACCGCTTGCCAACCCCATTCCTTGGTTTGTTCAAAATCAAGCCCGGTATATTCAAACCATTGCCTGTTATAAAAATTGATATGGCCGTTTGGTAAGTTTGTCCACGTCATTTGCGGGATGCTATCCGCAAGCAATTTAAAGTGCTCCCTGCTGGTTAATAACTCGCTGGTACGTTCCTTTACCGTATCTTCCAGCTCATCATTTAGCTTTTTGGTGGTATTTTGCGCTATCTCTAACTGATCGTTTTTTAGTTTGAGTAACTTCTCGCTCTCTTTCTGAATAGTAAGATCGGTTAATATCAAACTTAAGGCTATACCTTCATCCAGCTCCAATGTATTGCACGATAAAAGGCAGGGTATTTCTCGCCCACTTCTGCTTGCCAGGGTTATTTCTTCCTTGCAATCTTCTTCCCAGCCATTATTGATCAGGTTGTTATATTTTTGTTTGAATTCCTGCGGGATAAAATCATCAAACGCCAACCCAATCCCTTTTTCCAGGGGGATATCCATCATCGCCGCAAAACGCGAATTACAATATAAAATAAGCCCGTCGCGGTTAAGTGTAACCGCGCCCTCATTCATTTTTTCGATGAATACACGATAGGTTTGGTCGGCGGTTTTTAAGGTATATAACTGGTGGTCGCCATTATTTCCTTGCACAATAAACGCGTCAACCTGGCCGGTACGGATAGCATGTATAGTATCCGCAGCTTCTTCCAGCTGGATCTTAAGCTCCTTATTCTCGCTTAAAAGTTCGTTATATGTATTGTTAGCCTGTTCCATTAATTAATAGCCTTTAGGCCAAGCCCTATTAAAACTTTGTTTCTGTCCGACATATCGCCGATCAGCCTGCGCGTAGGATCAGGCATTACTTTTATAAGCATTGGCAAAGCTATCACCTGCTCCTTTTCGGCAATCAGGGGTTGCTGGTAAACATCTATAATTTCCAGTTCGTACCTATCTTTTAAATAGGTTTCGCATATATCTTTTAGGTTAGTTATAGCGCGCGAGGAGTTTGGAGAAGCACCGGTTATAAATAACCGTAAGGTATAGTGTTGCTCAATTAATTCGTCGTAACCGGGGTCTTGCTCTGCCATTTTGTTGTTTTATGCCGGCCTGATATTCAAGCCAACCAGTACTTTTTCTTCGTTTGACAGATCGCCAATAATTTTGCGGATCGGCTCAGGTACTTTTCTTACCAATGTTGGTATGGCAAATATCTGGTCGCCTTCGGCAAGTTGCGGCTGTACTAAAAGGTCAATTACTTCAATCACGTATTGATCTTTTAAATGTTCCTCGCAATACTTTTTCAGGTTTTGCAGCGCCGTTACAGATTTTGTTGTTTTGCCCGCAACGTATAACCTTAATTCATACTTTTCATCAGCCATATATTTTACCTGTATTATAGTTAACCTTTTTCACCCCGCCTTTGTGTTATTTCAGTGCGGGTTTTATCAGTTACATTTTTTATTAATTGTTCTTCCTGTGATATTTTGTTCAATTCTTCCTCTACCGATTCAAACTCTGTTTGCAGGCTCGATATTTTTGCTTCGAGTACTTTGCGTTTACGCAGTATTTCCCTGTCTTTACGGGTTAGTGCATAATCGCGTAATACCTCGCCGGTTTGTTCCTGCAATATTTGCGCTTCCCTTGCCGATCCTGTTAATACACCATCAGGGCCGAGATAAACATCAACCAAGTCAAGGCCTTTATCGGTAATCACAAACTCGCGTACCTGATTAGAGTGTTTCATACCGCGCGATTTCATGATATACATCCCACGGTTACGCTCGCCGTTATATTCAATATCCCTTACCAGCAGCCAGGCATCAACTAGTGAAGATACGCCTTCGTCGGTCTGATCGCTGATGATCGTATTTAACGTCAATGCGGTAAACATTACGGTAACCTGTTCTTCCTGCAGAAAATCAATCAGGCGGATCAGCATCGATTTAACTTCGCTAACCGAACCTACCGTAATTAAATTGGTAATCGGATCAAGAATAACCGATTCAGGCTCAAAACGCTTAATCATTTTATACATGGCAACCAGGTGCATTTCCAGGCCATACAAAGTTGGCCTCGATGCGAAGAACTTCAGCAAACCGTTATCTACATACTGTTGCAGATCTACACCTATGGAATGCATGTTACGGATGATCTGTTGGGGCGATTCTTCAAAAGCAAAATAGATACATTTTTTGCCTTGCTTACAAGTTTCGCTGGCAAAATATGCCGCGATGCTTGTTTTACCCGTACCCGCGGTGCCCGAAACCAGGATGCTGCTTCCTTTAAAAAATCCTCGCCCATCCAACATCTTATCTAAAGAAGGAATGCCGGATGTTACCCGTTCAGACGAAACCGGTTTCTCTAATCTTAATGATGTTACCGGTAGTACAGATATTCCGTCTTCGTCAATCAGGAACGGATACTCATTAGTTCCATGCAAAGAACCTCGATATTTAACGATGCGTAAACGGCGGGTTGATATTTGGTTGATCACCCGGTGATCTAACAGGATCACGCAATCGGATACATATTCTTCTAAGCCCTGGCGGGTTAATTTACCTTCACCACGCTCACCGGTTATAATGGCGGTAACACCTTTCTCTTTCAACCAATGAAACAGTCTTCTCAACTCGGCACGTAAAAGTGTTTGGTTGGTTAAGCCGGAGAATAAGTTCTCCAATGTATCCAGCACTACACGCTTAGCGCCGATGCTATCAATAGCATAGTTTAAACGGATAAATAAACCATCAAGGTCATATTCGCCGGTTTCCTCAATCTCGCTGCGGTCAATGTGTACGTGGTCGAGTTTAATTTTCTTTTCTTCCTGTAATTTATTCAGATCGAAACCTAACGAAGCCACGTTCATGGCCAGCTCTTCGGCTTTTTCTTCAAAAGCCATAAAAACGCCGGGTTCGTCAAATTCCATCGCTCCCCTGATAATAAATTCAAGCGACATTAAGGTTTTACCGCAGCCGGCATCCCCGCAAACTAATGTTGGCCTGCCCTTTGGCAATCCGCCGCCTGTAATCTCATCAAGCCCCATAATGCCTGTTGGGGTTTTAGGTAATGTTGGAAAATTATGCAATTCTTGCTTTTTGGCCTTACTCATTTTTTAGAATAATTAATAACGATACTAGCAGTAATCAATACAATTTAAAGCCTTGTAAATACTAAGTGCATATAATTACAATAAGTATTAAATTGTTTTATAATATTTAGAATTTATGTTGAGCTATATTTTTCGTTCTTGTTATAATTTATGGCAATATAGATTATTATTCTATTAATAAATAAAGTATCTTACAACTATAATTTACAGCAATTAATACCATTACAACATCTTATTAATTAATAAAATTAAAGATTGGCTTTTGGGCAAACATTTACGTTTATTGCTTGCTTAATTGTTAAAATCTATATTTGTTTTTTACCTAAAGCATGAGTGTGGACCCCAATTTATCTTACCGGGACAACGAAAATATCTTCAGAACGCTGATCGAGGAATCGCCTACGCCGGTTGGCTTGTATGTTGGTCGCGAAATGGTGGTTCAGCTGGCTAATAAGTCTATGCTGCAAACATGGGGTAAGGATGCATCGGTTATTGGTAAAACTTACCATGAAGCATTGCCCGAACTGGAAGGCCAGCCCATTTTCAAGATTCTGGATGAGGTATATACATCGGGCATAGCTTACGAAGCAACAGAGGATCGTGTTGACCTGGTTGTTGATGGCGTATTACAAACCTATTACTTCAACTTTACCTTTAAGCCGCTTAAAAATGCTGATGGCAGCGTTTGGGGCGTAATCAATACCGCTGCGAATGTTACCGAACTGGTAATAACCCGGCAAAAATTAGCCGAATCGGAACATCGCACCCAATTAGCTATCGATTCTGCCGGGATAGGTACCTGGGATATTGACCGTATTAAAGGCTCCATAATTTGGAACGACCGTTGTGCCGAACTTTATGGTTTTTTACCCGGCGAAGAGGTTACGATACACAATGTACGGGATCATGTGCATCCTGATGATGCCGAACGGATAACACAGTCTGTTGTTGAGGCTATCAACCCAAAAAATGGCGGTGATTATGATGATACATTCCGGATTATAAATTTTGCTGATAAAACCATCCGTTGGGTTAAGTGCAAGGGCAAAACCTATTTTAATGAGGATGGCATATGTTACCGTTTCGCGGGTACCACACTTGATATTACAAAAGATATAAACATGCGCGAAGAGCAACAAAAACTCATCGCCCTTGTTGAAAATAGTGTTGATTTAATAAACGTTGCCAGTTTAGATGCTGAAGTAATTTATTTAAACAAAGCCGGCTACAAATTATTGGGGATTGATGAACCTAAAAATGCGTTAAGGCCAACAAGTGATCTTTACATGCCTAAAGATGCCCAAAAAGTTCATGATATTGCTATACCAGCTATTATGAAAACCGGCAAATGGGCTGGCGAATTAAATTACCGGCATTTTAAAACCGGCGAACCGATACCTGTATACCTGAACGCTTTTCGTATAGATGATCCAACTACAGGCAAGCCAATTGGTCGTGCCTCTGTAGCGCGCGATCTTAGGCCAGAGAAAGAAGCACGTAATGAGCAGTTAAAATTGCTCTCACTCATCGATAACAGTTCTGATTTTGTAAGCCTGTCTGATTTGGATGGCAATGTAAGCTATGTAAATACGGCTGGCCGTAAAATGCTGGGTATAAACCCGACAGCCATTTACAGGCACAACAGCGCGTATGTGATGCCGGATGAGACCAACAAATTAAAAAATGAGATCAATAGTGCTTTAGCTAAGAGTGGAAGATGGTCGGGCCAAATAAACTACCGCCACTTTGAAACCGGTGAAACCATTCCTGTTTTCGGCACAACGATGTTAGTGTATGATGCGATTACCGGCAAACCCCAAGGCAGGGCCAGCATAGCCCGTGATTTGCGCCGTGAAATTGCCGATCAAAAGGCACTTAAAGATAGCGAACATCTGCTAAAAAACATAACCGGTGCCAGTCCCACCGCGTTATGGATGTCGGATGAGAAGGGCAGCATTACCTATACCAACCAAACCTGGGAATACTGGACCGGGCAACCTTTTGAAGACACGCTGGGCGATGGCTGGACCAAGTGCATTGTAGAAGAAGACAGGCGGCGCGCCGGTGAGCAATTTATAAAAGATCTTTCGGCCCGCAGGCATTATGTTGTTGAATTTAGGATTAAGCATAAAAATGGAGCAATACGCTGGTGCATAGCTGCCGGAAACCCGCAATATAAGCAAGACGGTACATTTGCCGGCTACATAGGTTCTTGTACCGATATTGACGATCAAAAACGACTGGAGCGCCAAAAGGATGACTTTTTGGGTATTGCCAGCCATGAATTAAAAACCCCGGTAACCAGTATAAAAGCCTATGCGCAAGTGTTGGGAGCGATGTTAACCAAGGAAGGCGAAACTAAAAAAGCCGATATGGTTTTACGTATGGATGCGCAGGTAAACCGACTTACGAATTTGATTGGCGATTTACTTGATGTTACCAAAATAAACTCGGGCAGGTTGCAATTTAACAAAACCTGGTTTGATTTTAACCAAGCCGTAAGCGAGAGTGTTACCGACTTGCAGCATACAACTAATAAACACCAGTTGATTGAGGATTTTAGTAATACAGGCGAAATATATTCAGATAAAGACCGCATTGGGCAGGTAATTACTAATTTGATCACCAACGCCATTAAATACTCGCCGCACAGCGATAAAATTATCATCAGCACAAAATTAGAAAATAACGAATTTACAGTTTGCGTGCAGGATTTTGGGATAGGCTTGCCCATGGATAAAGCCGAAAAGGTATTTGAACAATTTTACCGCGTAAGCGGGAACAAACAGCACACTTTCCCCGGTTTGGGGTTAGGATTATACATTTCATCAGAAATTATTAAACGTGAAGGTGGCAGAATGTGGGTAAACAGCGTGGAAGGAAAAGGGTCTACTTTTTGCTTTGCTTTACCTGTAAACGATTCAAAAATGGATCAGCCTGAATAATTAATGATATTTTGATTTTTACAAGCCGAAACAAATGAGTGTAAAGCAAAAAAAAATAATGATTGCCGATGATGATCCGGGGATTGTTGATGCCGTTGAGATGATATTGGAGTTTGAGGGATACGAGGTAACGTCTACTGTGGATGGCAGCACAGTTTTGGATATGAGGGAGGATTTACCCGATCTTTTGTTGTTAGACATCTGGATGTCGGGCGAAGACGGCAGGGATATCTGCAAAAAGTTAAAACAAGACCCACTAACTAAAAACATACCCGTTATCATGATCTCGGCAAGCCGCGATATCAAACAATCGGCTATTGATGCAGGTGCTGATGATTTTTTAGCCAAGCCTTTCGAGATGAACGACTTGCTCAAAAAGATAGAAGAGCTAACCAATTAAGCTATTATACAGTCAATTAGCTTTCAAATTCCCAATAATTACTAAAAACAATTAATTGCAGTACCCGTTATAATTTATAACAAACATTTACTGCCATGGGAATTTTACAACATATAGAGCACCAGATATCAGCACTTAATGATCTGATCAAGATAAATAATGATCGCGCTGCAGGTTATGAAAAAGCAATTGAAGGAACCGAAGATCAAAAACTAAAAGATCTTTTTGCGGGATATATTGAAGATAGCAAAAAATATAAAAGCGAACTAAGCGATTACCTGCACGTTTTAGGCGGCGACCCGGCCAGCGGTACTACCATTGCCGGCAAGTTTTACCATACCTGGATAGACGTAAAAGCCAAATTCACCAAAAAAGATAGTGTATCTATCCTATCCGATTGCGAGTACGGCGAAGATGTAGCCAACGCAGCCTATAGGAGTGCCTTAGATGATAAGGAACTCATTTGGAAAGATGACCGCGTGGTAACCCTGTTAAGCCGCCAGCTAAAAGAACTTAAAGCCGCGCATGATAATATCAAAGCCCTGCGTGATGATACCATTGCCCAAACGCTATTAATTAAAAAAACGGAGAAACCAGTAGCCAAAGCACCCTCAAAAGTTGTTAGTTAACATGCTTTTAGGCAACGCTAATTGCCAATGAGGGCATAAGCATTAAATAAAGGCTAAATAAAAAGCCGCTTCAAAATTGAAGCGGCTTTTTATTTAGCGTATTGTATACTTGTTATTGTGGCCTTCCGGCGTTTAAAATACTGGCAAATTTGCCTGCGTAATCTTTATACTGGGCAGATATTTTATTGCTCAATGGCGCCTGGTGCGCGTCTTTGGTAAACTCGGCCAAAGCAGCTAAAATTTGTATGCTGATGTTAATATCACGTGGGCTTATCTGGTCGCTGTTGTTTTGTAACAGGTTATAGTTATAATCCAATTGATCAGTAAGGAAATCATCAATATCATCGGTAATCTTGTTACCTATTACCACGTCATTAAGTTTATAGGCTGCCTGTGCAAGGTATAGCTTTCTGCCTTCCACATCAATATACGGGTTAAGATCAGGCAATTCCTCGTCATATTTTTTCAACACTTTTATTGCCAGGTCAGGGCGGTTTTGCGCCATTAAACCTTGAGTCAGATCTAAGAAAGTAGTTAACATAACCGGGTAAAACATAAATACCGATTCGTGATCTAAATATTTAGCGGTTTTAAAATTACCCCATTTAAATTTGTTCATTACGTTATCATACATCACCATCGCGTTTACTTTTTCTGATTGGCCTTTATCAGCAGTATCAGGAGTAAACGGAATTAAATGGTAAGTAAAGCCTTCTTTGTATAAGTATGGCTGTAAACCAATCAGGTTTTCAGGGCCTACGGTTACGGTAAAGCAAATAGGGCGTTTCCAGTGGTTATGCGCCAATATATCAAACATAGCCAGGTTATCCTTCATCACGTAGTTTGAGGTGTACTTAAACTTCAGGGTATCGGTTAATCTGCTGCGTTGGCTATCAGGCACTACCCCATTTTTAATAACCTCATCTTTGTTAATGGTGATTTTAAAGTTTTTAGTAGGCAGATAATTTGAAGTTTCACCGCTCTGGTATTGCACCATAGTTTGTGGATTATCTGAAGATATAAAGTCAAATACATCACTCAATTCAGTAAATCCAGGCACTTTCCTGTCATCAAAATAGATCACATCGCGTACACCATCTTCATATTTCTCAAAAGGCATGGTAATAGGCAATGGGTCTGAATCATTCATCTTATGCGTCATTTGCTTAATGTACCAGTCGCCGGTAAATAAGCTCAGGTTTACAATGCGCACATCAGGGCGTATGCCTTCCACTTCCTGATCGTACCATAACGAGTAGGTATCATTATCACCATAACTGAATAATATGGCATTTTTAGGGCACGATATTAAATAGTTATAAGCCATATCATGCGGCGTCATTTTGGTTGAACGATCGTGGTCTTTCCACTCTTCTTTTGCCAAAACAACCGGGCCGAATAATAAGCCTATAGCAGTTGCGATATAAGCAGCTGTTTTGGCATTTAGTTTTTTGCGGATAATATCGGCAATACAAATTACGCCCATCCCTATCCAGATGGAGAATGCATAAAAGGAACCGACATAACTGTAATCACGCTCGCGTGGCTGTACGGATGGCTGGTTCACATAGATAATAATTGCCAAACCTGTAAAAAGCCATAGCAAGGTTACTACCAGCGCATCTTCACGGCGACGATTGAAGTGAAATATCAAACCGAATATACCCAGGATTAAAGGCAGGGCAAATAAAGGCGTATAAGTAACCCCTTCTAATGGCCTTGACTGATCGCCGCCAACAACAGATTTTGGTAAATGCCTGCCGCCATCAAATATGCCAGTAGTCCAGTTACCATCTACACCTGCCATATTGCTTTGCCCGTCGGCATCGCTGTAACGGCCCACAAAATTCCAGAAGAAATAGCGCCAGTACATTTGGTAAATCTGCCAGCTGAACAAGAATTTTAAATTATCAGAGAAGTTTGGCGCTTGTCCGTCAGGTATTCTTAACCATTCTTTATAAAAGTCCGGATCCTGGCCTTCAGAACTGTAGATACGAGGAAAAACGGTGGTGTGGTTATAGACCAGGTTTTGCTTCTTACCGGCAACTTCGTATTTGGTTTTTCCTTTACGATAGATGGTAGAGCCATCAGTTTGATCAACAGGCTTGGCATCAAAATATGGCCCGTATAATAAAGGCGTTTCGCCGTATTGTTCACGGTTTAAGTAGCTGTTTAAGGTAAACGCGTTATCGGGGTGACTGTTATCCAAATCAGGATTCGCGGTAGCCCTGATCGGGATATAAGCGAATGAACTGTACCCTAAATAAATAAACGTGCAGCATAAAAACGCCAGGTTTAATATTGGCTTTTTATATTTTATGCTGAAATATAACCCGCCTACCAGCACTGCAATTAACAGGATGAAAAATACCACTGCACCACTGCCAAAACCTAAACCTAATGTATTAACAAAGAACAAATCGAAGTAAGCCGCGCCTACAACAGTGTAGTTACGTATGCCGTACTGGATAAATATTAATATGACTATACCCGCTAAAATTGCCAAAATGCTGCTTTTCAGGGTAATTTGGCGTGTTCTGCGCAGGTAATAAACCAAGGCTAATGCCGGTATAGTTAACAAGTTTAATAAGTGGATACCGATAGATAAACCAATTACATAAGCTATAAATATGATCCATTTGTCAGCTCCCGGCTCATCGGCATGGGCATCCCATTTCAATATCGCCCAAAATACTAATGCGGTACAGAATGATGACCACGCGAACACGATGGTTTCAACAGCTGAGAACCAAAAAGTATCGGTATAAGCAAATGCCAGCGCACCTACTAAACCAGCACCCATAATCATATATAGTTTTGACTGGTCAGCATCTTCACCTTCCTTATAGGCAAGCAATTTTTTAGATAACGCGGTTATCGACCAAAATAATAACATAATGGTACCACCACTAGCCAATGCCGAACCCATATTGGTGTAAAATGGCACTTTGGTGGTATCGCCCATTGATAATAGCGAGAACGCTTTACCAAGCATGGCGAAAACCGGGTAACCGGGTTGGTGTGCTACCTGAAGGCGGTATGCGCAGGAGATAAACTCACCACAATCCCAAAAGCTTACAGATGGCTCCAGGGTCATGATGTAAGTGATTGAGGCTATAATAAAACATAACCAGCCTAATAGATTATTAATTTTTTTGTATTGCATGTATAAGAATTTTAAAAGCAGGGGTAAATATCAGAAATTTTATAGCTTATTTTTAATAAATCAGGTTTACAATAACACAATTTAACAGAAATTAACTTTCGTTTTTTTACAAAGTGCGAATATCATAATTTTTTTCAGGCTTCATTAATTAAATATTTCATTTAATTGAAGGTTTGGGCATTGCTCAAATAACTATTTTGATACAAACACAACTTAGCCCTTAATTAAAGGAACGAGAAAACATCCAACATGAGATTATCCTTTTTGTGATGAGGCCTAAACATTATGGTTTTAATTAAACCTTTGGCAAAACAAACAGTCACAGTACCACAAGTTTTAAAGCTGGTAATTTGACCTACATTAGCTTTAACATTTAATTGTAAAGTGTTTGTTGTAATGATTGTTACACGCAATTACCTTTAAAACGAGGCGTTAATATCCTGTAAACTCAATCTAAATAATATATGCAGAAGCGAATTTTGTTACTTGATGACAATCAGGACATTTTGGACATAATGCAGGAAGCATTGGTTTACCAGCAATACGAGGTTAAAGTAACGCTGGATAGCAAGGAAATAATTGGCACTACACAAGATTATCAGCCCGATTTAATTATTTTGGATTACCACCTAACAGGCAAAAACGGCTATGAGATCTGCCGCCAGCTAAAAACGCATCCTGAGTTGGGGCATATCCCCGTCATCATTTGTTCGGCTTATGTAAACAAAGGCGAAAATTTATCCGCATGGGGTTGTGATGCGGTTATTGCTAAACCCTTCGGTTTGGATGAGCTTACCGCGAAGGTTAATAACTTGATATTGGCGTAATATTAATATTTTATCTTAAACCGTTTCACCAGCAAATGCACTAAAAATAAAGGTGCAATCAATATATTTTTATACCGATACTCAAACGAGAGCTTCTTACCTTCCTTTTTATAACCGCCATAAAGCGCGGCACAGCTTATAATAAATATCAACCCGCATAAAGCGCCTAATGGCGGCCCTCCTGCCTTTTGCCATTGTTGTAGCAAGGTGATGAGGTAGCAATACGCCAGCATAATAAACAGCATAAAATAGCTTAGCACGGGCGATAGTTTAAGGTAGTAGTAAATGCTAAAAGCCAGCAAAAACGACGACCAGTTAAAATCGGCATTGTACTGACCCAAAAACTTGATGTAGGGAAATGGGATAGCCCACAATATACCGAATAAACTAAATACCAGCAGCGGGATAAATACAATATGGATAATAATATTAGCCGGATCCTGATGCGCGGCAGAAAATTTATCAAAGTAAAATTCGATACTGCCGGATTTAACCGGTTCGGATTTAGCTTTTACTTTGGTTGAGGGCTTAGTTTTTGACACTGTTTGTGAAGTATTTTTGAATGATGAACGCCGAAGTTTTGTGCTTCGGCGTTCGGTATTGATAATTCGATATTCGTTATTATGCTTTATTACTTAGCAAACGCAACCGATCTTGTTTCACGTATCACGGTAACTTTAATTTGTCCCGGATAGGTCATTTCAGTTTGGATGCGGTTAGAAATATCAGCCGCTAACACTTCAGATTCAGCATCGCTGATCTTCTCGCTTTCAACCACAACACGCAGCTCACGGCCAGCTTGTATAGCGAATGTTTTTTCTACACCCGGATATGACAATGCAAGCTCCTCAAGCTCTTTTAAACGCTTGATGTAACTTTCTACCACTTCGCGCCTTGCACCCGGCCTAGCGCCTGATATCGCATCACAAACCTGGATTATCGGCGACAACATGGAGGTCATTTCCACTTCATCGTGGTGGGCGCCAATAGCGTTACAAACTTCTGGGTGTTCCTTATATTTTTCGGCTAATTGCATACCTAAAATAGCGTGTGGCAATTCAGGGTTATCATCTGGTACTTTACCAATATCGTGTAACAAACCAGCACGTTTAGCTAATTTAACGTTTAAGCCTAATTCTGCCGCCATAGTAGCGCAGAAGTTAGCAACCTCGCGCGAGTGCTGCAACAGGTTTTGCCCGTAAGACGAGCGGTAACGCATACGGCCAACCATACGGATCAGTTCCGGGTGCAGGCCTGTGATACCTAAGTCGATTACAGTACGCTCACCTATCTCAACAATTTCTTCTTCAATTTGCTTTTTGGTTTTAGCAACCACTTCTTCAATACGCGCCGGGTGTATACGGCCGTCTGTTACCAAACGGTGCATGGCCAAACGGGCGATCTCGCGCCTAACCGGGTCGAAACCTGAAAGGATGATCGCTTCCGGGGTATCATCAACAATGATCTCGATGCCGGTAGCAGCTTCCAAAGCACGGATGTTACGACCTTCGCGACCAATAATACGGCCCTTGATCTCATCGTTCTCGATATTAAAGATCGAAACGGTGTTTTCGATAGCAGCCTCAGTAGCGGTACGTTGAATAGTTTGGATAACTATCTTTTTAGCCTCTTTAGTGGCTGTCAATTTAGCTTCGTCAACAATATCCTTTATCTGCGCCATCGCTTTGCTGCGGGCTTCTTCGCGTAAGTTATCAACTAACTGGTTACGCGCTTCTTCGGCAGAAAGGCCGGCAATATTTTCCAATTGCTCAACATGCTGATTTTTCAAAGCTTCAACTTCTTCCTGCTTTTTAACAGCGATATCGGTTTGTTTCTCTAAATTTTTACGAACGTTATCCAGCTCGTTTTCTTTACGGGTAGCATTTTCCAAACGAGAATTTAATGATTGCTCTTTTTGTTTAAAGCTATTTTCACGTTGGTTGTAAGCGTTGTTTTTATTGTTAAGTTCTTGCTCGTGCTCAGCTTTTAATTGCAAAAAGCGCTCTTTTGCTTCCAGCAATTTGTTCTTTTTAAGGATTTCGGCATTATTTTCCGCATCCTTTAATATTAATTTCGCTTTGTTCTGGGCCTGGTTCTCTTGTGATTTAAAGAGTTTCCTCAATAGGAAACGGCCAATAATGATGCCCGCACCTACCCCGATCAGGAGCCCGATGATAACATATAATGATGAATTCATTCTTCTTTTAGGTTATATAAATAAAAAAACCGCAACTAATTTTTAAGTGTTCATGTATTGAAAAACTTCGTTACAGATATAGGGACCATGGGTTACCGTTAATGTATGACGAATAACGCATGCCTCTTTGATCCGCTGAATATTGAAGCGTTAAGTTTTTAATAGTGAAACCTAAAATTTAACTGCGGTTAAATCTTAAATGCTCTGTTTTATGTAAAGAACGTTTATTGCTTTGAAAAAAACTCATTCAGTAAGTGATCTAAATGGTAAACCCTGTCGGCTACATCCGTGTCTTCCACAGTAACCTTCTTCTCCGCTTTTAATGATGATGTTGCAAAATGCAGCACACTCATTGCAAGCAAATCCTGTTTATCCCTAACCGCGTAATTCTCCTGGTATTCCTTTATGCGGTCGTTGATCAGCTTAGCTGCCCTACGTATTATTTCTTCCTCTTCCATGTTCACCTTTAAGGGGTAAACTCTGTCAGCAATATTTATTTTTATAGAGATTTCTCCCATTGAGCTTTTTCACTATTTATGTTACTTTTTCAATAACACAATGCACTTATCTATTTCCTGCACAAATTCGTTAATTTTTTGCTTAATATCAACACTTTTTTCATTTGTTTCTGAAAAAGATTTCGCCAGCTTCAATACACGAAGCTTTTCCTCCACATCTTTAGTCTTATTTTTACTGGCGTTTAGCGCTGCCGTTAAGCTGTCATTCTCCAGTTTCAGCAGGTCGTTCTCCTCCTGCAAAGCAGCACAAAGCTCAATCAACCTCTCGGTTTTATCAATAACTTTATTTAATTGTTCTGCTACCTGGCTCATGGTTTATTTAGTGAGGGACTGATTGAGTGATGGGCTGATTGAGTGATGGGCTGATTAAAAAAATCACTCATTCACTAAATCACTCCCTCACTAACTATTTCCTGATCTCCGCCCCTGCTTCTTTCTCTAAGTTATAAATTAATTTCTGCATAATGCTATCAATCGCTTTGTCGGTTAAGGTTTTTTCCATGTCCTCAATGATGAAGCTTAGCGCATATGATTTTTTGCCTGCCGGTAGTTTATCGCCTTCATAAACGTCAAACACATTCACTTCTTTCAGCAGCTTGCGTTCTGTTTTTTGGGCGATCTGTTTTAATGCACCAAACGATACACTTTTATCGATCAGCAAAGAAAGATCGCGCCTTACTGCCGGGAATTTGGATACATCCTGGAAGATAATCTTATTCTTACGTGCAAGGGTAATAATCAGGTCGAAATTAAAATCGGCATAAAAAACTTCCTTGCTTACATCAGCCTTTTTAAGTGCTGGTGCAGCTACTGAACCGAATTTTACCAACTGCTTATTGCCACGCATGTACTGTAAACCATAAGCAAGCTTTTTGCAGGTCGAATCTTCAACTGTAAAATCGCTGACATTTAGTTTTTCGATGATGCCATCAACAACCGACTTCAAATTATAGAAAGAAACCGTTTTACCTTTTTGGCTCCAGCTTTCTTCGGTATTTGCACCGGTTATAAATATGCTGAAACGCTGGGTTTCGGTATATTTATTATCGTTTACGCTGTAAACTTTACCAAATTCGTAAAGTTTTAAATCTGCCGCACGCCTGTTTTGGTTGTAAGCAACTGCTTCCAATCCTGAATACAGCATGGTTTGGCGCATCACATCCAAATCGCTGCTTAATGGGTTTAATATTTTAACCGCGGTATCCAGATCATCCGAATAAGCTGATTTGGTCAGCGAGTTCGACATGATCTCATTAAAACCATTGGCGGTTAAAATATCCGATAGTTGGTTTTGTACCGAATCCTTATCAGGCCTGATAGAAGTATTTAACGAAGCCCTTATTTGTGTTGGGATATGGATATTGTTGTACCCGTAGATACGCAAGATATCTTCAATCACATCCACATCGCGGGTTACATCAACACGGTACGGCGGCACTTTTAATGATAAGCCTTCAGCAGTTTCATTAACGATCTGGATATCCAAACCAGTGATGATCGCTTTAATTTCATCATGTGTAATGGCTTGGCCTATCAACCTGTCGATATTGCGGTAAGTGACTTCAACCTCAAACGGCGCAACAGGAGCCGGGTAATGATCAAAAATATCTGATGAAACAGTTCCGCCGGCAATTTCCTGGATCAACAATGCCGCGCGCTTTAAGGCGAACACCGTCATATCCGGATCGGTACCACGCTCAAAACGAAACGAAGCATCGGTTTTTAAGCCATGACGTTTTGATGTTTTACGAACTGAAACTGAATTGAAGTAAGCGCTCTCTAAAAATATGCTTTGGGTCGATGCCTTAACTCCTGAATCTGCACCACCAAAAACACCGGCAATACACATCGGTTTTTCAGCATCGCATATCATCAAATCATCAGCAGATAGCTTGCGCTCTACATCATCCAATGTTTTAAATACCGTTCCTTCGGCACAGTTTTTAACCACTACTTTGTTGCCTGCAATAGCATCGGCATCAAAAGCGTGTAACGGCTGGCCTAACTCATGCAGCACATAGTTGGTAACATCCACCACGTTATTAATGGCACGCACGCCGATAACCGCCAAACGCTCCCTCAACCATTTTGGTGATTCTTTTACCTCGATACCAGAAATTGTAACACCTGAATATCTTGGTGCTGCCTGCTCATTCTCTACAACAACATCCATTTTCAGGTTGTTGTTATCTACCTTAAATGCCGAAACATCCGGTTTTTTAATACTGATTTTTAAGAAAGCGGCAATATCACGCGCTGTACCTAAATGCGAAGTAGCATCGGCGCGGTTTGGGGTTAAACCAATTTCGAACAGGTAATCATCGCTTACTTTAAAAAAGTGCTTGGCTAAAGTACCTGGAACTGCGTCATCCGCAAGCACCATAATACCCTCGTGCGATGTACCCAGGCTAATTTCATCCTCAGCACAGATCATGCCTTCAGAAACTTCACCACGTATTTTTGATTTGTTGATTTTGAATTTTTCGCCTTCTAGCGGATGCACATAAGCACCAACCACGGCAACAACCACTTTTTGCCCGGCTGCAACATTAGCTGCGCCGCAAACAATTTGCAAGTCTTCGCCGTTACCAACATCTACTTTTGTAATGTGCAAGTGATCAGAATTTGGGTGATCCGAGCATTCTTTCACATGCCCGATAACCAAACCTTCCAATCCGCCGGGGATTGCCTGTACCTTCTCCAAACTTTCAACTTCCAAACCGGTACCGGTTAGTATGGTCGAAATTTCTTCGGGAGATTTATCCGTATCAATAAATTCTTTGAGCCAATTATAGGATATCTTCATTATAACAGAATGATAATCGGCAAAGATAGGATTTAAGGCGAAAGGTTGAAAGGATAAAGGCGAAAGGTTGCACCCCATTTACTTTTTGTCATCCTGAGGAACGAAGAATCTATCCGTAGAATCTGCAAGCGATGAACGCGGACAGATTCTTCACTCCGTTCAGAATGACAAGAAGATTAGAATAATAGAAATATGGAAATGAATTAATCGTCTAAATCATCTTCATCATCAAAATCAAGCGTATATGATGGCTCTGAAGCATCATAAGCCTGTTTTAATTCAGCCGGATCTACATCCTCATCCATCGCATCATAATCAGGTTCATCCTCTTCGTCAAAACCGTTAGAGTGGATATCTTCCTGACTTTGTTGATCTTCCTGATCGTTATCGTATGAATCGTCTAATGGTATGTCTTCTCCTGGAGTTATCATAGTAGTTTGTTTTAGTTTTTATAAAGGTAACGTTATAATTTGAGGCTTGTTTATGGAAAATAAAATTTGATATTTTTTCTTTTTGTCATCGTGAGCAAAGCGAAGAATCTACCTATAGGCTATGCACGCGGTTAAACGCCGGATAGATTCTTCGCTGCGCTCAGGATGACAAAGGGATAACTACATCACCCCTTCATCAGCAAAACTAAAATAACTACTATCTGTAATTATCAAATGATCCAGCACTTTTATATCCAACAACCTACCTGCGGCGGCTATTTTTTTAGTTAGATTAATATCTTCCTGGCTAGGCTTTAAATTACCTGACGGGTGATTATGCGTTAGCATAATATTAACAGCGGAATACCGTAAAGCAGCCGAGAAAATCACTTTCGGATCGGCAATGGTGGCGTTGATACCACCCTTGCTGATGAGCTCCTTGCCTAATATTTTACAATTTTGATTTAACATCAGCACCCAAAATTCTTCATGTGGCAAATCAACCAAAAAACGTTTGAGGAAATTGTACGCATCCTTACTCCCACCAATAAATTCGGGGGCTTTTTCTTCGGTATCATTTCGCCTACGGCCTATCTCCAGCGCAGCGATGATAGAAATTGCTTTGGCTTCGCCAATGCCTTTAAATTTGCATAGTTCTTCTATTGATGCCCGGCCCAGTATATTGAGGTCGCTTTCGTAATGCATCAAAATGCGCTTACTCAGTTCAACTGCAGATTCATCGCGGTTACCGGAGCCTATCAATATGGCAATCAGTTCGGCATCGGTTAAAGCACGACGGCCTTGTCCGCTTAGTTTTTCGCGCGGGCGATCTTCTTCGGCCCAGGCTTTTATACTGATCTTGTTTTCGTAGGAATTGGTGACAGGCATGGTTTTTAAAATTCAATCTAATCAGCGTGAAGATAACTGATTAATGCAATTTTTAAAATACATTATAATTATTCAGCAGAAATTGGCGAATTGATATTACCGCCGCGTTCGAATAGTTTGGTATTCCGCGTCATTATCCGCTTAAACAATTTGTTTGAAAGGTCGCGGGCTTCTTTAAAGGTTTGGAATCGCAACAAAAAGCTCAACACATCAAGAATGTATACTACAGGCCATAAAATAATAGCAGTAAATTTTGACATGATATCAGTCCGGTTGAATAATTTATAAAAACTGGAGTGTGAATATACAACTATTTTACATATATCATTGTATTTCAGGCCAAAACAAATGCAAAAAGGCGATGAGTTTTATACTCATCGCCTTTTTAGGCAATATTATTATGTAGCGCTTATTTTAAGTTATTTACAAACTTAGTAAGCTTTGATTTATTGTTTGATGCTTTATTCTTGTGAATAACGTTTTTCTTAGCCAAACGATCAAGCATAGAGATCACTTTTGATAAAAGTTCACTCGCTTCAACTTTAGTAGTTGAGGTTCTTAATTTTTTGATGGCATTCCTGGTGGTTTTTGCCTGATACCTGTTACGCAAGCGCTTCGCAGCGTTAGAACGGATCCTTTTTAATGATGATTTATGATTTGCCATTGTATAGCCTTATTATTCTACTTTTATTTAAGGACTGCAAATATAGGATGAATTATTAAAATATCAAATGCCTTTTTTAAAATAGTTTTAAACATCAAAAATAACGTTTTAAACTGCTGTTTTGGCTAAACAATATTTGCTTATCCAGCTTTTACACTATAAATTTACTATCTGCAAATATAATACACCCTATCCTATGAAACAGCAATTTCACTATGCTACCGTTACCGAAGCTATTGAGGCCCTAAGAGATCAAGGTTTTACACTTGATTTTAATCTAAAAGAAAACAAGTTCACTGTTGACGATCAGGCCTATACTGCCAACGAATTTGAAATTGTTGATGTATACCGCTACGAAGGCCCATCCGATCCGGGTGATGAGGCAACAGTTTATGCCCTGGCAAATAAAGAAGGCGTTAAAGGCATTTTGGTATCCGGCTACGGCGCATCAGCTGATGAAGCATCCGAAGAAACTTTAAAACAGCTGCATTACAAATACCAGCAATCACAAGCCTAATATTTCTTAAATGAAACAAGCCGGCAGGTTAGTCAGCGGGTTGATATTGGTTTTACTTTGTTCCTCCTGGGGATTTTTCGCGCATTACCGTATTAATCGGCTGGCTGTTTTTACCTTACCTAAACCTATGAGCGGCTTTTACAAAGCCAACATCGGCTACATTACCGAGCATGCCGTTAGTGCCGATAAACGCCGTTATGTAGATTCGACCGAAGCGCCGCACCACTTTTTAGATGCGGACCATTACGGCAAAAATCCGTTCAGCAAAATTCCGCAAAACTGGGGCGATGCGGTGCATAAATACACGGCCGATACGCTGGATAAATACGGTACCGTGCCATGGGCTATTCAATACAATTACTACAAACTGGTAAAAGCATTTAAAGCGCATGATACTACCGAGATATTAAACACATCAGCCAATCTAGGTCATTATGTGGCAGATGCGCATGTGCCGCTGCATTTAACCATGAACTATAACGGACAACTAACGGGGCAAACCGGCATACATTCCTTTTGGGAAAGCCGCCTACCTGAGCTATTTGGCGACCATTACAATTACTTTGCAGGTAAAGCCAGGTATATTGACGATCCGTTGAAGGAAGCGTTCAGGATTTGTCGCAGCTCGTTTGTTGAGGTTGATTCTGTATTGCGTTTTGAGCGGGAGCTGAGCAAAACATTTCCGGCTGATAAAAAATATGAAATGGTAAAGCATGGCCGCAAGCAGGTGCAGGATTACTCTGAAGCCTATAGCCTCGCTTACCAAAAAATGCTGAATGGCATGGTACAACGCAGGTTTAGGGCATCTATATTATCGGTCGGCAGCTTTTGGTATTCGGCTTGGGTTGATGCCGGGCAGCCTGATTTAAATAAGTTGATCGCCGTACCGCTTACCATTGATCAAAAGAAAGAAATAGAGCAGGAAGAAGCTTATTACAAAGCTGGAAAAGTGTTAGATTTAAAAAAGGATTAACATCATATTTGTTAATTATATCCATCCCCTATGTCGATACGAAAAAAAGCAGCCGCACTAACTGATAATGAAAAAGACTTCAGTTGGCGCAGTCATGATTCATCACGATTGGAGGCCTTTAGCGATTCAGTATTTGCATTTGCTTTAACACTGGTAATTGTATCAACCCAGGTACCAAAATCTTTTGATGAGCTTTACGAAACCATGAAAGGTACACTAAGTTTCGCGGTTTGTTTCCTGGTGCTTTTCCTGATCTGGAACCAGCAGAATATATTTTTCAGGCGATATGGTTTAAGGGGGCCTTACGTTACTTTTTTAAATGCGGTGCTATTATTTGTGGTGCTGATGTATGCTTACCCGTTAAAATTCCTGTTCTTTTTATTATTAACATCAAAAACATATATGCTAAACGGGCACCTGCTTCCCGTTATCAACGCTTCACAACAACCTGCTTTGATGATGATATATGGCGCGGGCTTTACAGTTATCTATATGCTGTTTTTCCTGATGTATTTACATGCGGAGAAAAATTCGGACGCGCTTGAATTAACACCAAAAGAAAAGTTTATTACCCGCACCACAACCTGGGCCAATTTTCAGCTGGTTATAGTTGGGGCGATTGCTTTTGCTGCCGCTTACTTTGTACCGATGGAATACGCCGGTTATACCGGTTATATTTATCTTATAGTGCCCTTTAAGCGCTTTTTATGGCGTACCTATCGCGAGAAAAGACAAAAAAAATTATATGGTGTTATTAGTTAGTAGTTTTCTTTTTTCTTAACGAAGCCAATATTGGCGGCACTAATGAAAGAACTATAATAAGGATGCCTATTAAAGAAATATGAGCTTTTAAAAACGGGATATTACCCAACTCATAGCCAGCAAAAAGGAATAAGATTATCCACGACGCACCGCCAATGATATTGTACAAGCTATAACGTAAAAAGGGCATACCCCCAACACCCGCCACAAATGGCGCTATAGTGCGTATTATCGGCATAAAGCGGCTGAAGATTACAGCCTTGCCACCGTTTTCATCAAAAAAAGTTTTCGTTCTGAGGTAATACTCCAGTTTGAGTATTTTATTGTTTTCCTTAAATACTTTGGGCCCAAAATATCCGCCTAATAAATAATTTATAGTATTACCGGCAAATGCGGCCGCGATGAGGATCAACCCCATTAAATAAATATCAAGCCCTGTGCTTCCGCTGGCAATTAAAGCGCCGGCAGCAAAAAGCAGCGAATCGCCGGGTAAAAATGGGGTTACAACAAAGCCGGTCTCGGCAAATATGATGGCAAACAGTACAAGGTAGGTCCAACCCTGGTACATACTGCTGATATGTTCGAGGTGCTTATCGATGTGCAGTATAAAATCGATAGCGCTTTTTATAAGTTCCAAATGCTTTTAATTTTCAGCAAAAATATAAATATAAATTACAAATACCCTACTTAGCCTTAGCGGCGGTGGTTACGGCGGTACTGGCACCGTTTATGACAATACCAGTGCCAAATGCTGCAGAGTCGGTTCGGGCTGGTACGCCATAAGCATAAAGCGTGTACAAGGTACCATCTTGTATAGTGGTAGTACCCAAACTGGTACTTAAAGTTGTTTGGGGGGTGCCTGTAACATTCATCTGAAAAATATAGTTACCCGCGGGAAGCTGAATATATGGCGAAACCTTTCCAAACTTAATAGCCGAAAACGCGGCAACCCCATTAGCAGTAACATCAATACCCGTATTTAGCCCCGAAGGTATTGAAGCATTAACAAACCTTATCTTACCAAAACCTACGTTAGGGATAGCAGTGCTATCGTCTTCGGTAAATACAGAAGTGATGGTATTGGCACCCGTATCTAAAGTATTATAATTGCCCGTTATAAATAAAGAATATTTATGATCAGCCTGAAAATTAGGATAAAGTGTAAGAAAGTTACTAGTTGCAATATTAGTAGCCGATGACTTTATCTGCAACGGTGTATCAATAGTATTCAGATAAAAATAGCCCTGGTTAAACGGGTAACTGTACGGGGTAACATCTTGCTTTAAATAGCCCAGGTATAAGTCGACCGGCTCAATGGTGGGGCTCAAGTTTAAAACCTCAAGCTGAACGTTTAAGCCTACACTGGTGGCATTGCCGGATTTACCACACGACGATATATAGGGCATTAAAAATACGGCTGCCATAATCAGCAATAAAAAACCGTTGGTGATGTTATTTTTTTTATTGATCATTGTTTACCTGGGTATAATGTATGGATCAACAGCTACACTTATATTTAAAGCATTTTTACCTGTACCGGTTAATGATCCCCTGGTGTACAATGTATAAATATAGTCTGGCTGCAGGGTTAATGTATCAATAACCGCAGGCGTTGTATTGTTACTGGCCGTAAATACCTTTACAAATTCAGTAACCGTTGCATTCAATGGTACAAACGCCGTAGCCCCGGTATAGTTAATATTCTTAAAATTTACAGTATCCCCGGCATCAATTGTCATGGCTAAAGCACCAGATTGTGGCGATGCATTAACAAATCGCACCATGGCTAATGTACTTGTTTCATCATTCTCTAACACCGATTGAGCAGTATCAATAGCGTCATTTGTTATAAACATATCGCCGGTAACGGTTCCTGTTACGAATAGTGAATAATACTGACTACTATCAATAGGAAACGTATTACTGAATAATACAGCCGAGCTACCAGCTTTTTTTACAGAAATATTTTGTGTGCCTCTTAAAAAATATAGATAAGAGGTAGATCCGCCCGGATAGATATTTGACGCGCTATTTTGCCGTATACCGCTCTGATATATATTAATCGTATCGGCTGTGGCATCAATTGTGTTAACAAGGGGCGGATTATCATCGCTTGGGGCTACCGTATCAGCATACTTTGCCTTATTGCAGCCATAAACGCTTAGTGTAACAGCAAAAAATACTATTGTAAGTATCCTGAAATTCATATGAGTAAATGCTATATAACTGCGAATAGCGGGTATTTGTTATCTTGATGAACAAAAAAGTCCGGTTTTTACACCGGACTCATTTTTGGATTTATAATTTAAGTTTACAACTTAAGCATAACTATTAAGCATTACCGGCATTACCAACATCAGTACATCCTCGTTCTCATCTCCTCCTTGCGGTAACAATAAGCCGGCACGGTTAGGTGTCGACATTTCCAGTGATACTTCTTCACAGGCAAGGTTTTTTAACATTTCTATCAAAAACCGTGCATTAAAACCAATTTCCATATCATCACCTTCATATTGGCAGCTTAAACGCTCGTGCGCCTCGTTTGCAAAATCAATATCTTCTGATGATATATTTAACTCGCTGCCATTAATTTTTAATCTTACCTGGTGCGTGGTTTTATTGGCGTATATGGCAACGCGGCTCAGTGATCCTAGGAACGACTGGCGGTCGATGCTTAATTTATTAGGGTTATTTAATGGGATAACAGCTTCGTAATCAGGATAACGCTCATCAATTAAACGACAAACCATGTTAATGTGGCCAAATTTGAAGAACGCGCTGGTGCTGTTGTATTCAACCGATACACTAACATCCTCACTAGGCAAAGCCGATTTTAAAAGCGTTAACGCTTTTTTAGGCAAAATAAATGATGTTGTGCTGGCAGCTTTTGCATCTTTACGGCGGTAGCGTACTAATTTGTGCGCGTCGGTAGCTACAAAGGTTAATGAATCTGTTGTTAACTGGCAAAAAACACCTGTCATGGCCGGGCGCAATTCATCGTTACTTACCGCGAAGATCGTTTTGTTGATAGCCTCAGCCAAAACAGATGCAGGCAAGTTTACTGATGAAGCATTTTCAACCGTAGGTATTTTAGGAAAATCTTCGCCATTCTCGCCGCTCAGTTTGTATTTACCGTCACCTGCGCTTATTTCAATAGCAAAGGTACTGTCATCAACCGAAAAGGTAACCGGTTGCTCTGGTAACGACTTTAAGGTTTCCAGCAATATGCGCGATGGTATAGCAATACGGCCGTTCTCTTTAGCTTCAACAGTTAAAGAGGTGGTCATGCTGGTTTGCAGGTCGGTAGCCGAAATGGTTAAGTTTCCATCCTTTATCTCAAACAAAAAGTTCTCCAATATAGGCAACACGGTACTGTTGCTTAACGCCCCGCTTACCGACTGTAATTGCTTGAGTAATGTTGATGTAGAAACAATAAATCTCATATAGAATTTAGATAATTAATCAACCAAAAGTATAAAATTTAATGTGCATACTTCCGCTTACGGATATAATGTTGAAAAATAGCAAATATTAACACTAAACACAAAGGTAAAATGGTATTAATTAACTGCCATTTTAATTTTTCGGCACGGATGCGGGCGCGATCAAGCAGGCGAATCTGTATTTCTTTAGTGCGCAAAGCGATCAGGCCCGAATCATCGGTCATATAATCGGCTATATTCAGCAGTAGGTTTTTATTGCCGAAGGTTTGCTGGCTATAATGGTCATAACCTAAAGGATATGGCGAGCCATCGGCACTTACATCATTCTTAAATATATCGCCATCGCTAATCACAATCATTTTGGTTGGTTTGCTTACCGGCAATTGCTGGATAGCTTCACCCACACTATCCGGAACCGGCCTGTTCAAAAAGTCGGACGGGAATGTACCCGCCAGCAAAACAGCAACCGTTTTTGGTGTGCTTTGAAATTCCTTTGGATCAGGTTCCTGCTCTAATGCCTGTAACGATAGCAGCTTTGGTGTACTTAATTTTTTATTGTAGGGCGATGATGTTAACAACACCGTATCAGTAACACCTTTTACAGCCAACGTATCAATCGTACTTACAAATTCACCGCGGATGCCATCCAGGTTTTTAACGATAGGGTTTTTGGATTGCGCAATAAATACCGGGTAAAACAACCATGGCACCATTTGTATCTGTGCCTGCCCGCCTACGTTACCGGTACTCACAGGGATTTGCGCACAGTCGATATCAGCAATCAAATCATAATTAATGCGTGCCCCGTAAGTGAATAACTGGTCGTCCAGATTTAATTGTTTTGGGAAAGCCATTTCTTCTCCGCCGTGGCCTTTCATACTGTCGAGCTCGGCATTTACCTGGTCTATCGTCCATAAAACCTTACCGCCGCGCATAATGTATTGATCGAGTTTGTATTTTTCCGGTTCGGTAAAAGGCTTATCAGGTTTTGGGATCACCAATAACTTCAAAGTCATTAAACCTGCGAATGGAATAGTCTTCAAATCTACCCTGCCCACATCAAAACCATCGGATAGCGATTTCATGGCATCCTCTATCTGTACATCGTTTAATTCGTTATGGCCTTCGGTAAAACCAATCTCAGGCTTGCCACCGCTGGTTACTTTTTTTATGGCAGATGAAAAGGCGTATTCCAAATTTTGAATAGAATTATTGATCACCTCATCATCCGACAAACCAATGCGTGATTGCATCAGGTTTACCACAATCTGCTTGCCCTGGTATTGCACCAAAGCTTCGGGAAATAACAGCAGGTTCGACATGCCATTATCCGTTTTAACACTGTATCCCTGCCCAACGATGCCTTTAGCTTCTAACGAGTCATAAACGGCTTTCTGCGCAGTATCCGGCAGGTTTTTAATATCAGCTATCGGATCAACAATATCATAAGTTAAATTACCATGGGTATAAGCTTGCAGGTCACTCAGCATATCGCGGGTTGAACGTTGCAGTCTTTTTGCCCATGATGGAAAGTTATCACCTTTTAAATAAACAGTAACCTTTATGGGTTGAGATAAGCCCCCCATTATCGCTCTGCTGATTGGCGATATGGTATAGCGTTTCTCCTTAGTAAAATCGAAACGGGTAAAAGTTATGGTGGAGATAATAATTAACACGACCATCACCCCTATCCACCCAAAAGTAAATTTGTTGAATATTGCTTTTTGGCGTTGCCTAAGCAGCACAAATAAGGTTAACCAAAGGAAAATCCCTGCGAGGATGATAAAATAAACCAAATCGCGGGTATCCAAAACGCCACGACTTACCGATTGATAATGCTCAGTAATCCCAAAGTTTTCGAGTGTTAAGTTTTGGAGGGATAAGATCTGGCTTAATGAATCAAACCCGCTGTAAAAGAAAAAGCAAAGGAATACCGCGATAGTAAATGCGATGATTTGATTTTTGCTGATAGATGAGGCGAATAAACCGATAGCGGCAAACGAAGCGCCCAGCAAAAACAAGCCGATGTATGAGCCAACAACCGCGCCGGTATCAATATTGCCAACCGGTGTACCTAAAGTATAAACCGAATAATAATAAACCAACGTTGGCAGCAAGGCAAATAAAATCAGCACTAAACTTGCTAAATACTTGCCGACCACAATTTGCCAGTCGGTTAACGGGCGGGTGAGTAATAACTCAAATGTACCTTCGCGGCGTTCCTCAGCTAAAGAGCGCATGGTAATGGCAGGCACAAGGAACATAAATAAATATGGCGCGGTGCTGAATAAACTATCTAAGCCAGCATAACCATAATCCAATATGCTCGAATCGGGGAATACCCATAAAAAAAGGCCAAGAACTACCAAAAAAACGCCAATGGTAACATAAGCTACTAAGGAGCTAAGGTAGGATGAAATTTCTTTTTTGAGGATACTGTACATTGGTTATTTAAATTGATACCGGTATGCAAATCTAAAAGCTATTGTGTTATCCGGGAAATCAAAATGAGCATTTGTTTTATAGCCGTTTTCGTAACGCACGCTTAAATCAAACGAGCTCCTTCCGCTTAAAGGAATAATATCGCCAACCCCTCCGGAATATATGAATGATGATGGCGCCGGGCTATTTGCAACGAAAGCCTTACCAGCTTCACCTTCTACATAAACAAACTTTAGTGATTTTGGTAAATAATATCGCAGCCCACCTTTCACCGGGAAATAATGATAATTTGTAATGACATCTGCATTCAGAGAAGTTTTGAGATTATTATCCGCGTAATCTAAATATCCGGCTGTTATTGTTAAATATAATGCCGGCAAAATGGGTAGTTCAAGTTTCATATTCAAACCACCATCAACCAAAAAAATGTTATCTTGATTCTTCCAATCATTTGGAGGCGGAAAGCCAATTTCCGGGCCAGCGCTTATACTGATTTTACTACCTGTTTGTGCTTTAGATAATTGCTTAAGAGCGGTAAACGAAATGGTTAAAATTAAACAAATAATAATTTTGCGCATGGAACTAATTGTTGGTTAGGTTGATAAAGATATTCTCTAAAGATATATCCTTATTTTTATTCCTCAAACCCTGCAAACTATCATTTGCTACAATTTTTCCTTTATTTATGATGATGACATTATTGCAAACGGCTTCAACCTCCTGCATAATGTGGGTACTCAATACTATGGTTTTTGATTTGCCCAACTCGGTTATCAGGTTACGGATGCCGATGAGTTGATTGGGATCGAGGCCGGAAGTTGGCTCATCCAAAATCAAAACCTCAGGATCATGCAAAATAGCCTGCGCCAGCCCTACCCTTTGGCGGTAACCTTTAGATAGCTGACCAACTTTTTTATGCTGCTCGGGGCCTAAACCAGTTTGCTCAATAACCTGGGCTATGCGTGCATCTGGCGATGATATTTTGTGGATGCCCGCTATAAAGCCTAAAGACTCCTTTACATACATATCCAAATAAAGCGAATTGCTTTCAGGCAGGTAACCAATGTGCTTGCGAACATCAAGCGACTGCTTTTCCACATCGAAACCGCAAACAGAAGCTGTACCCGATGTTTGTGGGATGAAGCAAGTCAGGATTTTCATGGTGGTTGATTTGCCCGCGCCGTTGGGGCCTAAAAAGCCCAGCACGCCAGGCTCTGCCGAAAAAGAGATGCCATCAACAGCCTTTTGCTTGCCGTAAATTTTTGTAAGCGATTCAACCCGGATACTCATGGGGTAAAAATAGATTTTAGATGTGAGAATTGAGATAGGAGAATGAAGATTTATTGCATTCTAAAAAACACCTCCAAATTTACGCATCTAAAATTAAAAAAGTGCTGACATAAATGTGTCGGCACTTTAAAATGTTGTTGCTGGCTTAA
>Ga0302303_10000508_pt1 | contig 31453 bp, 32 predicted proteins | sample III_Palsa_E2_1_FD_194542 | JGI IMG/M metagenome (GOLD analysis project Ga0302303, IMG submission 194542) | Peat permafrost microbial communities from Stordalen Mire near Abisko, Sweden - III_Palsa_E2_1 | ecosystem: Environmental > Terrestrial > Soil > Palsa > Peat permafrost | place: Sweden...
AACCAACAATAAAACCGGTTAACGATATCAGCGTGAAAGAACGCACACCGGTTTCATAACATTGCCTGATGATCTCCTTAAATTCATAAGGCGGCAAAAAGGCTTCCTTAAAAAATTTGATGATAAAGGCATTGATATTATACAGGCTTACGAAAAAATCATTTACGGTTTTTCTGAAGCCAGATAATCTTTTTTGCCTTACAGGCTCAGGAATGGGTGAAGTATCAGTTGTATCCATCAATTGGGACAAAGGTATTAATATGCCAGTTATGATTAAGTAATCTTACAAAAAATTAAGCTATATTGTTTGATAGTGACTCAATTTTTAACAATTATTATAAAAGTATGATAATTGATTATATCCATAATATTAAGAATAATACCTGTTTTTAATTACATACGGAATTTTAAAACCATTAGTTGATACATTCCTTTATACAGGATAAAAACTCATGTTATGAATTTCTATCAGCAAAAATGGATCGAACTATTGACCAACGCCCACCTGCAAGGCTGGAAAATTACCCCACAGGGCGACGATATATTTATTGAGATGCCAAATGTTACCGATATTAAGCTCATCAGGGATAACATTCCATCAACATTGGCAGCAATGTCGTTGGATATTGAAGAGGCCAAGCAGCGCTTGAAATTTATATTTCATAACGGGCACGAGCAGTTTGAGTACCTGCTAAACCCTGGTGAAGAAGATTTGAACGAGGAGTGATATTAAACAAGCCTGAATACAGATTTTGGCTTATCGCCTACTAATTGGATTTGCTTAAACTTATCCAACAGGAAGTCGCGCCTTTTTTTGAGCTCATCAATATCGGTTGATAATTTACTTATTTCAACAATAATTGCATGAAGCTCTGATTTATTAACCTCAGTCATGATTAATTAAGTTAGTTGCATAAATGTAACAAAATTATTACAATATACAAATTAATTCAACTACTTTCTTACAACCTGGCTTTGGTTGATAGCACAACCACACACGTACCCATAAAGGCGATAAACACAAAAGAAGCGCGCAAAGTAGCTAACCCTGCTATAAATCCTATTATTGGCGGACCAAACAAAAACCCGATAAAACCAATGGTTGATACTGCTGCCAGCGCAACGCCTGGTGCCATGGTTTTTGATTTACCTGCCGCGCTGTAAACCATCGGCACTACCGATGATACACCGATACCCACCAGTAAAAATCCCGCGATAGCGGTATAAAAATAAGGGAATATAACAGCGATGAGCAAACCTGTAACAGTAAGTGTTCCGCTGGTTTGCAATATGCGCTTTAAGCCGAAACGATGAGAAAACCAATCGGCAATAAACCGCCCGCCTGCCATGGTACACATAAACGCGGTGAAGCCCAAACCCACCAGAGCTGTTGGCGCAAGTACCACTTTTTTAAAGTAGATCACGCTCCAATCGAACATAGCCCCTTCGCAGATCATGGAGCACATGGCGATGATACCCAGCATAATGAGCGACTTATCCGGCATTACGAAAACGGGGCCGCTATCAGTTACCTTATCATTCTTCAGGTATTTCGCAGTTAAAATAATCAGCAAAACCACTATAATAGCAATCAGTATAAAATGATGCAAAGGCTCGATGCCATTAGCGATCATGAATGTGCCAATACCCGCGCCGGTAAATCCTGCCAAACTCCATAAACCATGAAACGAAGCAAGGATTGGTTTTTTATACATAACCTCGGTAGCTACGGCCTGGGTATTAACCGCGATATTTACCGTATTACTGGCAAAACCATAGCATACGAGGCAGCCTATAAGCTGAAACACATTTTGGGCAAGGCCGAGGCTGATTAAAGCCAAGCTATACGTAATTAATGAAATAATCAATAATTTTTTACTGCCGATAATCGTGATGATCCAGCCCGAAAAAGGCAGCGAACACATTAAGCCCACAGGCAGGGAAAACAACACAGCCCCAAGCCCTGCATCAGACAAACCCATGGTTTGCTGCACTGTAACAATACGCGATGCCCAGCTGGCAAAAACCAATCCTGCCAAAAAAAACATCAGCCCAACCACCAGCCTTAAAGTAAACTTTGAATGAGTGTATTGAACTTCTTCTTTATTATCTATAATAACTTCTTCCATTTACAAAGTGTAACAAGTACACTTTACAAAGTTATTTATAAAATTTATAAGGTTAGTAACTAAATGGTAATGTTTGATTAAGAAGATGTAATGCACAATTTACCCAGCGATGTAAGTTTGTTAATCATAATACATATAATTATATTTGTATATCATGTGTATTCATCACAACGGCACATTTATTGGATTAACAAGTAAATCATGACTACATTAACCATTGAAATCCCAGACCGTGAAACCGCTGAGGTTTCTCAGATCATTAAAAAAATGGGCGGTCACATTATAGCCAATTCTAAAGATAATCTTTCAAAAATTGAACAAGTATCTTTGAACCAAAGCTTATCAGAAGCGGAACTCATACAATCAGGAAAATTAAAGCCATTAAGCTTCGACGATCTGTGGAATGATTAATACGGTTTACTATTCTCCAGAATTCAAAAAAACACTTAAGCCTCTTTCCAAGAAATATAACACACTAAAAGGCAGCATAAAATCTTTAGAAAACACGCTTATAAAAAATCCATTTGCAGGAGAAGCATACGGAGATAAAATTTATAAGATAAGGATGGCTGATGAAAGCAAGGGTAAAGGTAAAAGCGGCGGCTTTAGAGTATGTATTATTTACTTAATGAAACAAGTGCAGGTATTGAAGTATTATTGCTAACAATATTTGACAAAAGTGAAATTAGTACCATGAAAAAGAAAGCAGCAGTTAAGCTTAAAGATTACGTGCTTGAGAAGATGGGACTACCGCTCAAAAATCAGAAATAGCCCATCAATCATGCAAAACATAAGCCGTTGTACCCGGAACCGTTACGGACGGACCGTTTAGTATACTTATTCCTGCCTCATCAACCTTGTTACCATCGCTTACTAAATGCCAGTTACCATCTGGAATGGTAACGGTTTTAGCATCTTTATTACCATTTAACACTACCAATATCCTGTTCCATTTATCGCCATTGGCGTTATCGGATATTTGATAAACGATGGTTGAGGGGTCACCGGTTTCCATAAAATTCAAATGCCTGCGGATCATTCCTGCCGCTGTCATTCTAAATGCCGGATGATCCTTACGCAGGGCCACCATTCCTTTGTAATAGTCAAATACATCGGCATATTTAGTTTTGCGGCTCCAGTCTATTTCGTTTATCGCATCGGGAGATTTAAAGGAATTGGCTATGCCATCTTTGGTTCGCAATAATTCTGCTCCTGAATGCAGAAATGCTACGCCCTGCGAGGTTAAAACGATCGCATTAGCCAGCTTATCCATTTTGATCAGGTCGGCCTCTGTGGCATCGGGATTACTAATTTTCAAGCGGTCAAACAGCGTATTATCATCATGGCATGATGCATAAGTAATGGTTTGCTCCGGTTGTTTGGCCCATGGCGCTTTGGAATCGTCAACTTTATTGTAATCAATCTGTGGATCTTTTACCGAAGCTACGATACCGAACATCACACTCATTTTTGAGTTTAGGTTACCGCTTACAAAACCTGTTTCTTTTACATTGCTAAATCCGCCTTTTATCCCATCGCGGATATCATCGCTAAAAGCAGCTATCTTATGCAATTTCGACACATTCTTTTTAACGGCACGTTTATCTTCCGGGTACGGGCTTGAGCCGGCAGTCCAGCCTTCACCATAAATAAAAACAGATGAATTGATGTTGTGTAAAGTATCGCTTATGGCATTCATGGTTTTAATATCATGCGTGCCCATTAAATCGAACCTGAAACCGTCGATATGGTATTCTCTCACCCAATACAGGAGCGATTCCATCATAAACTTACGTGCCATCGGTTGTTCCGAAGCAAACTCGTTACCACAACCTGTAGCGTTTGAATAGCTACCGTCGGCATTATGGCGATAAAAATAGCCCGGTGCGAATTGGGTATAGTTGGAGTGATCAATATCAGCAGTATGATTATAAACTACATCTAAAATCACCCGTAAGCCATTGGCGTGCAGGGCTTGCACCATTTGTTTAAACTCTTTAATCCGTACATTGCCATCATATGGATTTGTGGAGTAGCTGCCTTCGGGCACGTTATAGTTTTGCGGATCATAACCCCAATTGTATTGCTTTGAATCGGGTTTGGTTTCATCAATCGAATTAAAATCAAAGGCAGGCAGGATATGCACATGTGTTATGCCCAACTCTTTCATATGATCCAACCCTGTAGATTTACCATCCGGAGTTTTAGTGCCGGTTTCGGTCAAGCCTAAAAATTTGCCTTTATTTTTGATACCCGAGTTTGGATCGATAGATATATCCCTGATATGCGTTTCGTAAATGATAATATCGTTAGGATTTTTAAGCTTCGGGCTTTTATCTTTTGCCCAGCCTATTGGGTCGGTTGATTTTAAATCGACCACCATACCGCGGTGCCCATTAACGCCTACCGCCTTAGCATACATATCCGGCGTTTCTAACGACCATTTGCCATCCTGCTGAACCTGGAATGTGTAGTATTTATTTTTGAGGTTGTGTTTGATGATTATTTCCCATAAACCGCTGTGCTTTTTCTCAAGATCGATCTCTTTAAGCGGTGTGCCACCTTCGCCTGCGGCATATAAACGCAGTTTTACTTCGGATGCATTGGGTGCCCAAACTTTAAAGTCTGTTTTTTTGGTTGAATATTTAACACCGAGCTCACCGTTATATACTGGATACTTCTCAGGTTTAGCGGTTGTTTGCGCGAATGATATTGAGCTAAACGACATCAATAAAACAACGCCCGCCAGTGCAGAATTTAAAATGCTCATAATTGGTTATTAAGCTAATGAGCAAGTTTAGTAAAAATTGTTTGAATTGGGAACGATTTCGGTTGTATCTTTCTTGATGTAATTGTAAGGAAGAAGTGAGTTTGTAGCTATAATGGAATTTGCATTAGTTAAGAGATTGCCACGCTCCGTTCGCAATAACGCGTGGAAAGAGTGATGTTAATTAGCAATTCCCATCCGGCCCACAACTTTCACCTTCAATTATATCTAATTTTTGGGCAGCGTGTTTCCATTCGGTAAATGCTTTCTCTATAGTTTCTTCAAAAACCGGTATGGCCTGCGCGCCTGATACGCCATATTTCCTATCCAGTACAAAAAACGGCACACCGCGAATACCCAATTGCTGCGATTCGTAAATATCATATCGCACTTCTTCAGCAAAAGCATCGCCCTCTAAAGTTTGCTTCACTTCGGCAGCATCAAGGCCAATGGCATTACCTAATTCAATCAGGGTGTTTATATCATCGGTATTTTTACCATCGGTAAAATAAGCTTTAAATAGTTGCTCTTCAGCGGCATCGCCCAAGCCATGCTTTTTGGCAAGATGCGTAAACCGATGTGCTTTAAAGCTATTGGCAACAACCGCTTTGTCGAAGTTGTAGGTTAAACCCGCTTCGGCAGCCATGCCGGTAACATGGGCGTTCATTTCTTTGGCCTGCTCCAGGCTCCAGCCTTTGATATCGGCAAGGTATTGACTAATGTTGATGCTCGGATCGGTCACCATATCGGGGTTAAGCTGAAAGCTTTTCCACTCAATTTCAATTTCGTTTTTATATGCTGATTTTTCTAAAGCTTCCTCGAACCTGCGTTTCCCGATATAGCAAAACGGGCACATCACATCCGACCAAATTTCTACCTTCATGATACTTGTGTTTATCAAACAAAAATAAACTAAGCGTAAAGGATTATGGTAAGGGGAAAGTAAAAATGAGATACAGAAAAATTTAACTATTTAAGATGTGCTCAATCTCCTGCGCGTTATAAACAGGATTTGCACCGCGTTTACTGGCCACAAACGCGCCAATGGCACATGCTTTTTTCAGTACATCTTGCATGGGGTGTTTGGCTAAGATACCACCGATAAAAGTAGCCAGGAAGGCATCGCCAGAGCCTACGGTATCTACCACATCAACCTTAAAGCCGGGATGCTCAAATAATTCATGATCATGCCAGATGATGGCGCCATTTTCGCCACGGGTTATGCAAATGGTTTTAGGGTGATATTTAGCCCTGAATTCGCCGATAATATTTTCTAACGAGGAGTTGCTGCCGCCAATTAGCAGGCGTGCTTCTTCTTCGTTCATTTTTACCACAGTTGCCCGGGCAGCCAGGTTTTCAATAGTGCTTAAAGTATAATGCGGTGCACGGAGATTTACATCAAATATGCGCAATGCCTTTGTTTCATCCAACAAATTTAATAGCGTATGCTTTGTAGTTTCGGTACGGCAAGCCAGGCTGCCAAAAACGATTGCTGCCGAATCTATCGCGCTTTCCGTTAATAAATCTTCAGTTTGGATGTTATCCCATGAAACCGGTTCGGGGATAATATAAGTTGCCTGTTGCTTTTCGTCGAGCTGCACGGTTACTTCACAGGTTGGGAGTTCCGCATCGCGTTGGATAGTATCAGCTGAATAAAGTCCGCTTTGCTTTAAAACTTCCACCAGTTTATCGCCTGATGCATCCATGCCTACGCGACTGGCAAACCCGGCTTTTACACCTTGCTGCACTAAGTGCCTGGCTACATTCATCGGTGCGCCGCCGGCTATTTTTTCGTTACCAAAAGTATCCCACAAAACCTCGCCGAAACACAGTACTTTCTTATTCATAAGCTGATAAATAAAGCCCAAAGCTAAAAGTTATTTTGTGTGAACCATGATTTTACAGGATTAAAAAGATTTTCATGATATTAGTACCACATATCTAATTTAAAGCTTTCCCTTTTATGAAAAAGTTCCTGTTATCATTCATTTTAATCATTTGTTGCAGCACTATTTTCGCACAGGACAGGCAGGCTATTCTGAAAGTTATGAGCAACCAGCAAACTGCCTGGAACAGAGGCGATATTGATGGCTTTATGCAGGGTTACTGGAAATCTGACTCACTGGTATTCGTAGGCAAAACCGCTCCGCAATACGGCTGGCAAACCACTATCAACCATTACAAAAAAGCTTATCCGGATAAAGCAGCGATGGGTCAGTTAGTTTTCACTATCATCAAACTGGAGATCCTCGATAAGAACAATGCCTTTATACTGGGTGGCTGGCATTTAACCCGTGATGCAGGTACTTTGGGTGGCTATTTTACGCTTTGGTTTAAGAAAATTAATGGCGAGTGGAAGATCGTTTGCGACCATACGTCATAATATTTTCGATGTCATGCTGAATTTATTTCAGCATGACACATTATACCGACTACTTATTGTTTGAGATTACGAAACAAGTTTGAAACGAATGCCAAAGTGCTGATATTTTGCTTAGTAAGGCTTACCCGCAGCCAATGCCCTATCCGCCCGTTTCACCGCTATCTTCTCACGACGTTTAGCGTAATTGGCCTTAAAAGTCATTTTTAGCAAGCTATCCAAACCACCTTTTATTGCCAAATTATACAAACTGGCTGCTTTACGTACTGGTGATGCATCCCAGGCGCGCAAACTTAGCGAGAACGAACCATCCAGGTACTTCATCCAATGCCAGTAACCGGTTGGCATAAACAGCGTATCGCCATGCTCCAAGAACATCTCAAAACCTTCTACTCCATCCAGCGCCGGGAATTTGGTGATATCCGGATTAGCTACATCATAATCTTCGAGCGCATAAGTGGCGTTAGGAATACAGTATAAGCGGTTTTTCCATTTATTTTCGAACAGGATAATATGCTTACGGCCGCCAAAATGGGTATGGAAGATATGCGGCAGATCGATATCGTAATGTAAAAACGTAACGGAATTTGATCCGCCGAAAAACATGGCGGGCATGCTTTCTAAAAAGCCACCCATCAGGTCTTTTGGTAAAACAATATCATCCAGCAATTGCGGCGCTTGTTTAAATATATTGAAGAAAAAGATGCGAAGCTCGGTTGGTGTTGATCTGATCAGATCCATGTACTCATCAAAAGGCATTTCGGCAGCTGATGAGTTGATTGGTTTAGATGGATCGGCTTTGGAATTATCATAAAGCGGGACAAGTTTTTTGCCGACTACTTCTTTCAGGTATTCGGGGGTCCACTTTTCGCGCGCGGGCCAGCTTTTGGTGAGGCCTTTAATAATTAACGGCTTGCGCTTATCTAAATAATTCTTTTTAAAATCGGAAGGGCTAATCGATTCGACAGTGTCGATCGGACGGAGGATGAAGCTCATTTTTACATTTCCCGGTCAGCAAATTAACCGAAAGATGTAAAGTAAGCCCTCTAAAGCGAATAATAGGTTAAGAAATTATTATAATTAATGCATTATGACATTAATGCGTAATTAATTATTTCGGCTCACCTTCGGCTAAAGCTTTATTGGCCCTTTCAATAGCTAACTCTTCTTTCCAATCCATGTAACGTTTTTTGAAGTTTCTTTTCATGATATCATCAAACTTGCGCTGTATGGTGAGGTTGTAAAGACTTTTGGCTTTGATACCCCATGATTTATCCCAGGCGCGCAGCGAAATAGAGAATGAGCCATCCAGGTATTTCATCCAATGCCAAAAACCTGTTGGCATAAATAGGGTATCGCCATGCTCCAAAATAGCTTCCTGCCCTTCAACGCCATCTAAGGCTGGGAATTTGTTAAAATCTGGTTTCTCGATATCATAATCCTCCAATGCATAGGTTGCAAATGGGATGCAGTACAGGCGCTCGCTCCATTTGTTATCAAATAAAATAACACGTTTGCGACCGTTGAAATGGGTATGAAATATATGCGCCAGATCGATATCATAATGTAAAAAGGTAACCGAACCTTTACCGCCGAAGAACATATTAGGATATTTATCTAAAAATCCGCCTAACAAGTCAGTTGGCGAACGGTAATCATCCAGCAAGCCCGGCGCATATTTTATTGGGTCGAACAGAAAAATGCGCAGGTCTGTAGGTTCTTTCTGGATCAGATCGATGTAATCGCCAAACTTCATTTCGGCAGCAGAAGCGTTGATAGGTTTGGATGGATCGGCCTTTGAGCTATCATAAAGCGGAACAGTTACATCACCCACGGTTTCCTTTAAATAATCGAAGGTCCATTTTTGCAGGGCAGGCCAGCTTTCGGTGGCTTTGCGAATGATAAGTGGCTTACGCGGCTTTAAATAATTGTTAACAAAATCTTCTCTACTAATACTATCAACCCGATCAATCTGACTTAGAATAATACCCATGTTTACAATTAATTAACGCCAAAAGTAGTTAAAAGTGAAAAACCTGAAAAGAGGAAATTTGTTTTTGATATTTTTTTGACATTTTCTCTTTCTAAAAGCCTGCCCGTCATTGCGAGGAGTGAAACGACGTAGCAATGACGATCGAGCATAAAAAAACCCGGCGCTATCAGCAACCGGGTATCTTATTTTGTAGGCAGATAAGATATTTTTAAGAATTTGCAGCGGTAGTTTGTACATCACCACGCTATCAAGTACAAACTACCTGTATAACTGCAAACAATATTAGTTAGGCATTAATACCGTATTTACTACGTGTATTACGCCATTGCTTTGAAAAACGTCGGAAATGGTGATCCATGATTTACCGCCTTTTTCGTCAACAAGATATAATTTTGAACCTTTTTGCATTACTGTTAAAGTACCACCTTCAACAGTAGTTAAAGTAGCCGAACCATTGCCTGCTTTAACTTTAGCCATTAAATCGGCAGCGCTTAAACGACCTGCTACAACATGGTACGTTAAGATTTTAACAAGGGTTGCTTTGTTCTCTGGTTTTACTAAAAAATCAACTGTACCTGCAGGCAGCTTGTCAAATGCTTCGTTAGTTGGCGCAAAAACAGTAAATGGACCGGCACCTTCCAAGGTTTCAACCAAACCGGCAGCTTTAACAGCGGCAACAAGCGTGGTGTGGTCTTTTGAGTTTACAGCGTTCTCAACAATGTTTTTTGTTGGGTACATAGCAGCACCACCAACCATTTTAGTTTGAGCGAAAGTTTTAGGTGCAATAGCCATAGCTACTAAAGCAAATGCACCGATAATTAATTTTTTCATTTTTGTTTTTTAAGGTAATATGTAAGGAGATACGGCACATATTACCCACCGGATTTTAAAACCACCAAACTGTTAAGAGCCTGAGGTTATATACTTTTTTAAACCGGAAGTGATATTAATTCGTAGATGCGGGCCTGCGGAAAAATGCTTTTACTGGTCGGTTATCTTCATGGCATAATGCATTTCAACATCATCATCATCAACCACATAGGATGCATAAAGTATCCTTACAGAATCTTCATCCATACCTAAAAATGATTTCCAGGTACCTTTAAAATGAATGCCCTGGGCGTTAAAGGAATCAAAATTATGCAGGGATAAAACCGTTTTGTTAAAGTTTAAATCCCACTTGCCTGTGCAGGTATGTACTTTATTAGTGGAGTCGACCAGGGTGTGCTGGTAGGTATGATCATCATTTAAAATGATGGAATCTTTATGCTGATTTGTATTTAAGGCATACTTACCGGGGAACATATCATCCGTAATAGCCGTTTGGCAGCTTGCCAAACTAAAAACAACCGGCAGTAAATATAAAATCACACTAATCTTCATGCACAGCAAAGGTAGTGATTATTCAGCGTTGCTAAAAAACAGCTCGGCAGCAATATGATCAGCATACAATTTACCGGTTGGGCTCAGGTAAATGACATTTTCTTTTTGCAACAGCCATTCTTTTTCAAAAAACTCACGGGCGGCAATTTGTAACTGATTGGCTGATGCAGCAGCAATACTATTTAATTTATCCAGGTCAAGCCCCCAACTGGTGCGCAGCGAAGTCATAATATACTCGTTTAGTTTATCATTTTCACTTAACACTTCTGTTTCTGCCGGGATATCGCCGATACTTAAACCCTGCATGTATTTGGTATTATTAGCGATGTTCCATTGTCGCGTTTCGCCATTATACGAGTGTGCCGATGGACCAATGCCCAAATACTTCACCCCTCGCCAATAGTTTGAATTATGGCGCGAGTAGAACCCCGGTTTACAAAAGTTGGAGATCTCATAATGCTCAAATCCTTTTTTCTGCATGGTATCCATCAAATAAGTAAACTGGGCGGCACTCTGCTCATCATTCATGGCGGGTTGTTTCTTTTGTTTGATGAATGATGCCAGCGCGGTACGTGGTTCAACCGTCATGGAGTAAGCCGATACGTGCGGAACTTGCAGTTCAAAAACTTTGTCGGTATTAAACTTCCATTTTTGATCGGTTAATAAAGGATAGCCGTAGATCAAGTCGACTGTTATATTTTCAAAACCGAGATCTTGTGCTCTTTTCACAGCTGATTCAGCTTCGTTGGCCCGGTGTACGCGGTTCATCCATTGCAAATCCTCATCAAAAAAAGACTGTATACCTATGCTGAAACGATTGATAGGCGTTTGCCTTAGTGCTTGCAGTTTCGCTTTATCTAAATCATCCGGGTTCGCCTCCAAAGTAATTTCAGCATCTGAGGCTACTGAATGTAAGCTGGTAATGGTATTGATAAGCAAGCTTATTTCGCTTTCGCTTAATAACGATGGCGTGCCGCCGCCAAAATAGATGGTATCAATACTTTCGCCTGTTAAATAATTTTTTTGCAATTGAATCTCTTTCACCAAAGCCTCAATAAGTTCATCCTTATATTTTAACGAAGTACTGAAATGAAAATCGCAATAATGGCAAGCCTGCTTGCAAAAAGGAATATGGATGTAGATGCCGGCCATGCTTTTATGATAAAAAATATTGGAAGCAAAGGTAAACAGATAGTGATTGATTGCAAACCTTACCGCCTGGTGCACGTATCCAAAGAAAAAACTTATGCATTAAATATTCGGGCCTTCTCTTTTCAACAACTAAATTACCTGAAAACAAGGCAATTACTTGTCTTTAAAAAAAACATATATTATATTTACTTAGCGTTTCAAAACAGCAAACAGTCATTTTGAAACACTTGCCTTATACACAACTGCCACCAGTAAATTAATTACATACTAAAAGGCAGATAAAATAATTTCACACCTAATGAACGTTATAGCCGCTTCTCAGTCACCCAGCAAAAAGATGAATCCCCGAAACCGAATTGTTTTAATTGCAACAATTGTGGTATTGGCCATATGTATATGCGTTGCTATATTTTTTGATAAGACTAAGCAAGCCGCAGTAGCTGCCAACCCGGCCATTGATGTCTCCGCGTTAGAAAAAACAGTTGCTGCCAATCCAACTGCGGCCAACCTTCTTATGCTTTCGGCGCGGTATATCAGGCTCAATAGGCCAAGTCGTGCATTTCCATATTTAAAAGCCTTAATTAAAAAAGACCCGGGTAACGCTTCAGCTTACTGTGACCTGGGTGTGGCTAATATTATGCTTAAAAATTATAAGCAAGGGATAGATGCATGTACTAAGGCTGTACAATTAGACCCAAATTTTCAGCTGGCAAAAAACAATTTACAATGGGGTATACAAGAACAACAAAAAGTTTTAGTAGCCATAAATGAACTAAACACACAGGCAGAAGATAAAAAAGATAACGCTTATTATACCTTACTGGGAATCTATTATTTTCAAGTTGGGAATTATGATAACGCTATTGCCACGTGGCAAACAGGCGTGCAGAAATTCCCGGTTAACAGCATTGTTTATTATAATGACATAGGCAGCGCCCAGGTTATTCAAAAGCAATTTGATACAGCTATAATTAATTTTAATAAAGTTTTAAGTATTGACCCGAATAACCAACTGGCAAAAAATAATATTACTTGGGCCATGAGCGATGCAGCCGAAAAACAGAATTAATAATATGAAGCTATCCACTATTTTAAATCGGGAAAATAACAACCTTGACCTGATCAGGATTATTTTGGCGTGTTTAGTTATTGTGGGCCATGCACCCGTGTTAAATGGTGCAGATGGTTGGGTAGACCCATTTACTTATTTATTTAAGTTTACAGATTCTGGCGCAATAGCTGTTAAGCTATTCTTTTTTATCAGTGGGTTAGTAGTAACCAATAGTTTGATCCATAAAGAAAGCGTTATCCATTTTGTTATTTCCAGGGTGTTTCGTTTAATACCCGCGCTGCTTTTTGTACTTGTTATAACGGTATTTATTTTTGGTTTAGCGCTAACAACACTATCTTCCGCCAATTATTTTAGTAACCTTAACCACTTGAGTTATATTTTTGATAATCTTATTTTAAAAACCCAATATACCCTGCCGGGAGTGTTTGCCGCAAATACTTACCCATTAGTAGTAAACGGCTCGTTATGGAGTTTAAGCTATGAGGTTGGCTGCTATGTAGCGCTGCTCGGTACCTATCTGCTATTACAAGGGCAACATCATAAATACTGGAAATATATTTTCTTTGTGATGCTAGCCGATACCTTATTACCTAACCGGATTATTTTTTCGTGGCTGGGTAACAATCCCGATTTTTACCTGCTCCCCGTGATTTTTAGTTTTGGGGTATTTTGCGCAATATATGCCCATAAAATAACTATCGACCTGAAATTGCTGGCAGGTATGTGCTTAATCTCTTATCTTTTTAAAAACACTGCTTACGCACAAATTAGTTTTATGTTAACTGCCTGTATAGCCATAATATATATATCATCAAATAAACAATTGTTGAGTTTTAAGCCGCGGTACGATATTTCATATGGTATTTACCTGTGGGGCTTTTTAATTCAACAATCGTTATTTCAACATTTTGGGCACCTGGCAGTTGGCATCCATTGCTTACTGGCAATTGTTATCAGTATGGCTTTAGCCTTAATTACCCATATAATTATCGAGAAGCCATTTATGGATATTGGAAAGCATTTTTATAAGGTTATTGAATACAAGTATTTCTTATACCGAAAAGCACCTGATTTACAATCGGTAAAAGTGGTTAACAATATACAAGAGGGCATTGAAAACTAATTTTGTGTTTGCCTGTAATTGCTAAAATGTATCCCCTACTCAAAACACATTTACCATAATGCCTGGATTAATCACTGAAAAAGAAAAACTGCAATTAGCAACTGATTTTTTAACCTCGTGGAAATCGCGGGACTGGAAAAACATGAAAACGCTTCTGAGCGAAAATGTGGCATGGTCGTTACCTGGCGAAAGTATACTTTCTGGCGAAGTTAAAGGCCCTGATGCTATAACCAAAAGAGCCGGTCAACTAAAAGATTTTGGTGTTATGGTTGAAATAAAGCAAATTCTTTTTAATGAAAAGGGCCTTGCGCTATCATTACATAATACCGCGAAACGCGGCGAGCTGATACTTGATGAATGGGTAGTAATTGTTTGTGAGCTTGAAGGCAGCAAAATTTCGAGGCTAACAACTCATTTAAATGATATTGCCGGTATAAACGCCTTTTTCATAAGTGGGATAATTGATTGATCTGTTAATGAGCAGATTAAGCAAGGGGTGATTGTCGTAAGATGATTACCCTTATTTTGCCTTAGGATAACTTAGCTAACAGACTTCTTTTTAAATCGGTGGGATTTACTCCGCGGTATTTTTTAAATATGCGGCTAAGGTGGCTTTTATCGGTAAAGCCAAACTCATCTGCAATTTCCTTTATCCGCATATTACTGTGCAACAACCTGTTTTCAATCAGTTTAAGTTTGTAGTTTAAGATATATTGCTGGAGTGATTCATTGGCGTGCTTTTTAAAATATGGCCCCAAATAATTTTCGGCAACACCAAATTCTTTGCTGATGTTTTCCACTTTCAATTTTTCGGGATAATAAATATTTGCTTGTATAAAGTTGAAAATATCAATAGCCTTTGCCTCACTTGTCTCGTCGAGCTTTTCGGTAAATTTTTGGCTAACATTTCGGGCAATAATCAGCAAGAGCGTGTTTACGAGTTGATTGTTGAGTTCTTCATGATAAAGCCCTCGCATCAAATGTTCATTGATAATGATCTGCATCAGGCTTATCACCGATTTTTTATCGGCATCATTAACCAAAACACAACCGGGTTCGTGCCGGGCGTTCTGCAATATCATTTCAAGCCGGCTGCTCAATTGTTGATCTTTTTTTGACGAATGAACAAACCCATTATTAAACCTGATGAAAAAGAATTGTGTCGGGTCTTCAATCTTAAAAATATGGCTATCATTGGGGGCTACTAAAAACAGGTTGCCGGGTTTATAGCTAAACTCCATTTCGTTGATATATTGCTTGCCGGTGCCGGCTACAATATAAATTATTTCGAAAAAGGTATGGCTGTGTAACCCGCGAGGGCATTCATCCAAAAACTCCTTCAAAACCAATTCAAATGGTTGCCTTAAATGATCTTTTACCATAATGTAAATATACACCATAAAAGTGTATTAATACAACTAAACAGCAACGCCCTACTGTAACTTTGTATTGTCATTAATCATTAACAAAACAATAACTAAATAAAATGAAAGCACTTATATTGGAGCAATTTAATACTCCTTACCTATTAAAAGAAGTTGAAAAACCAGTTGCCAAAGCAGGCGAAGTTTTGGTGAAAATTATGGCAAGCGGTGTTAATCCGCTTGATATAAAAATAAAGGCAGGCCAGGCAGCGCATGCCAAAGCAGTTTTACCCGCGATATTAGGTATAGATATGGCCGGCATAGTTGAGGCCGTTGGTGAAGGTGTAACCGGGTTTAAAGCCGGCGATGAGGTATACGGGATGACCGGCGGTATTGCCGGCGTTCAAGGTAGCCTTGCAGAATACGCAGCGGTAGATGCAGATCTTTTAGCATTAAAACCAACAAACTTAAGCATGAAAGAAGCTGCTGCCCTACCCTTAATTTTTATTACTGCCTGGGAAGGAATTATCGATAGAACTAAGGCAAGCAAAGGCAAAAGTGTATTGGTACATGGTGGCGCTGGCGGCGTGGGCCACGTCGCGGTACAAATAGCAAAAGCAGCCGGGGCTGATGTATTTGCAACTGTAGATCCTAAAGATTTTGACCAGATCAAATCATACGGTGCAACCCCTATCGACTATAAAAATAAAACGATAGAAGAATATATGCAGGAACATACGGGTGGCGAAGGCTTTGATATTGTTTTAGATACCGTTGGCGGCGCTGTTTTAGATTCATCATTTAAAGCCGCAAAACAATACACAGGTCACGTAGCAAGTATATTAGGCTGGGGAAACCACGCTTTGGCACCACTTTCATTTAGAGGAGCTACCTACTCGGGCGTGTTCACTTTATATCCTTTAATATCAGGTAAAAACCGTAAACAACACGGCGATATTTTAAGAGAGGCTACCAGGTTAATTGAAAGTAAAAAATTGATCCCGGTACTTGATGATCAAAACTATACACTGGAAACAGTTGAGGATGCTTACAAAGCAATTGAGGAGGGCAAAACAAAAGGCAAGGTGGTAATTACCATCCAATAAAACCCATCAACCAGGTAATGCTATATTACCTGGTTGATTATTTGATTTTTGTAGTAAAACGTTTGTTTTTTGCAAGCGTTAAAAATACGATAAACCTAAATTTGTATCCGCTTTTCACATCAGCTAACGTACTGAAAACACAAACCTGTACCGAGGGATTTAAAATAGATGATCCAAACGCGATCGTGAAATTTTATGATACCGGCCATTTCACCCGCTAAACTAATAATAACGATATTGGGCATGATATCCTTAATTTTTTACCAGGTTTGCCACAATACATTAAATAACGCGTCTTATTTAAAAATCTATATACAAATGACCTTATGAAAACTAAAAAAACCAAATCGCTAATAGTTTATTTGCAGGTTATCCTGGCTGTTTTCGTGATCATTTTCTCTTTATTACAGATCAAGCGGAACCATATTACTCATCCGCCGGTAACGGGAGATCTGCAGGCACCGGCAGAAGTTAAAGTTATTATTCGCCGTGCCTGTTATGATTGTCACTCTAACGAAACTAATTTACGCTGGTATGATAAAATAGCGCCTGTATCGTGGCTGGTTGCATCGCACATAAAAGACGGGCGTAAAGTGCTGAATTTTTCTGAATGGGATAAACTGGCTCCGCCCGATCGCAGCGCTAAATTATGGGAATGCCTTAACCAGATAAATGCCGGCGCAATGCCCATTAAAAGCTATACAATGGTGCATACCTCGGCAAAAGTATCTGCTGATGACCTTGCCGTTTTAAAAGCATATTTAATGGGGATGACAGGTAATAAGCCTTTAGATACCGCAAAGATTTCCGCTCGCGATAAACAATATGGTCTATTAAAAAAATCATCGGTTACACAAGCAGCTTTACCTAAGGCACTTAATGGTATTGAGTTTATTCCTGATTATAAAAACTGGCTGCCCATTAGTACTACCGAACGCTTGGATAATGGCACTATGCGGGTAATATTTGGCAATAATATAGCAATAACGGCTATTAAAAAACACCAGATCAACCCATGGCCTAACGGTACAATCTTCGCTAAAGTTGCCTGGGACCAGGTGGCTGATAACGATGGCAATGTTACTACCGGCGCGTTTAAGCAGATAGAATACATGATTAAGGATGATGCAAAATTTGCATCAACACACGGTTGGGGATTTGCACGCTTTAAAACCCCAAAACTGGTTCCATACGGAAAAACAGTACTGTTTACCAATGAATGTGTGAATTGCCACAAACCCATGAGCGATAACGACTTTGTATTTACCCAACCACTTAATCATTAAACTATGAAACGTTCAATATATATATTATCCGTTTTTGTTATAATGGCATTTTCTTGTAAAGAACACAATGCCACACCCGATGCGGGCCAATTGAATAGTGAAGCATCCTTACCTGCTAGTTTTAATTTTAGTCAGAGAGGTTTTAAGGTGATCACATCAACCATTAACAAACAGAAAGCTACCATGTCAACGCTATATGGCAACGATTCTGCTAAAGCCACAGCTCAACTGGGAAACGGCAAATGTTTATCCGGCTCGGTATTCGCTTTGGTAACATGGAAACAGCAGCCGGATAAACGCTGGATCGGCGCGAATATGCCCGGCGAGCTATTATCTGTAGAAATGCTGAAAGCTACAAACGAAACCCCTACTTACATACGATTTAAAGATACAGACCTAAAAATGGATCCGGATACATCCGGACAAAGTGCAAGGTCAAAATATATACTCGGGCTGAAGCCATCAATTATGTTTTAGCATAAATAACGCAGATATGAATAGGCGAGAATTATTACAACAGGAGGAATTATTACTACGGCTATAGCTTAATAAAAATGAGATACTATTTGTGCCTTTTGCAGGTTGGGACAGCGCGGGGTTCAAAACAGTTTGGCCATAAAACATTTTGGGTTAACAGGCTCCAAACACCGCCGGAAGAATTGGATGTACTACCGGATGGCACAGGAAAAAATCTAAATGAGCTATTGATTCAATTTAGATATCGTCCAAGAGAAAAATTGTAAATGAGTTAGATATATATTAAAATAATGGAAAATAAAGGCATAGTTACCCGGTTAAGCAAGTTTACTGTTAAAGATACTGCAGACAAGCTTGAAGCACTACTTCAACAAAAAAACATCACGGTTTATTTGCGTATAAACCAGCAGGAAGAAGCAGCTAAGGCGGGCATTAAATTAAACGGATTAGAGTTTTTAATGTTTGGTAACCCGCAAAAAGGCGGGCAAGTAATGGCCGTAAAACCCGAAGCAGCGCTTGATTTGCCATTAAAAGCCTTAGTTTGGGAAGATGAACAACACCAAACATGGGTAACTTATAATGAAACAACGGTTATACAGCAACGATTTTCCCTAAGCGATGAAATTGCTAATTTAACCGCCATAGATCAATTAATTACGGCGTTACTGGGTTGATATAAAAATCAAAGTAGCTTAATGATTTAAAAAGAGGTTTGATTACTACTTGCAAGTTTATAAATAGCCTGAGAACAGTTTGTTCAATAAATAATAAATGAAAGTAAAAGTTTTAATTGTATAAGTCCAGTTTATTGAAGCCAACAATCTGAAATTGATGGATCTTTATTACCGCATCAATGATCTCGGGCGTTTAAAAACAATGGATGAGAATGAGCGCGATCATATTATTAAAGTGCTTGATCGTTGCAGTTGGAAAATATATGGAGAAGGCGGCGCCGCTGAGATGCTCAACATTAATGGCTCTACTTTAAGTTCGCGGATGAAAAAATTGGGGATAGAAAGAAAACCACTTCATCCAGAAACTAAGCATTATTGCTCATCTTAATTTAACCACAATATAAGTTATCGGTAATTAAAACCCAATGTGTTCGAAAAGAGATATCCCATACACAACGCTCAATCATAAATAACTATACTACCTGCATAATAATTCAAAAATTTCAGTTTCTATTACCCGCCAGTGCACTACCGGATAATAGAAACTGAAATATCACTTCACATTAATCAGCCCTGGTCCCTGAACTTCCAAATGGGAAAACGAGTTTAAAACTGACATTTCTGCCCATATTGTAAACTCCTTGATTTTGCCTGGTAACGGTAACCGTATTTCCGTTAACAGCATAAAAATATTGCGCCAAATTCAAATGGTCGGCATAAGCTACATTGGTTAGGTTGGTACAATTCACAAAGAAGGAACAGATTACCCTGCCATTTTTCGGGTTAACAAAATTAGTCCCGATACCTGCATTAAATAAAGTATAAGCAGCCGATGGTACTTCGGTATAAAGCGCGCTGTAAATGTCATGCTGTGCCCAATCATGTTGTAAGCCCGCTTTAAAATAGGTTTGGCTTAATATTGAGTTATGCCTATCCTTCAACCTGAACTTAAATTCAGAAGTTAAATGCGGTGCAGCCGTATAGGGTATGTGCCTGGTTGAATCGGTTGAATTGGGTAAATAGGTATAAATGTAAGTAAATCCATTATCCATTTCAAACCAGCGAGCTGCTTTTGGATGGATATTGAAGTAAGCCGAAACACCGGTGATGATCGCTACGTTTGATGACACGAACTGGTAAACAGGATATCCCTGCGAAACAGAATCTGTACGATCGGCAAATATAAAGTTGTTGATGTGGTTGCAGAACCCATCAGCTTCAAAGTTCACATCTTTGCCATTATAACCGTAAGCGAGGTCAATTTGATATCCTTGCTCGGCCTTTAGATTAAGATTGCCCAATTGAACCGCATTTGAACCTATATTAAGCCCGTTACTGGTTAACTCATTAATAGCCGGGGCACGATAACTTTTAGAGAAATTCAGCTTAACATAATTATTATCCGGCAACTGGTACGAAGCTCCAATACTTCCGGATGGCCCCGTATATTTATTATTAAAAGCAGCAAATTGTTGTGTTGCTCCGGGAGTGCCGGCCAAAACGGTCGACTGGTTGGGGTCGCCGGCATTAAGCAGGTATAGGGAGTTGCCAACAAAATCTGTGCGGTCTAAACGTAAGCCACCGCTTAGTGTCAGGTTTTTATATCTTTTTTCGATGATGGCATAAGCACCAATCTCAAAATTCGAATAACTTGGTATTTCGTAATCCCCAATATAAGGAGCGGGCGGTTCTCCGCCACCTTTTTGAACCTCATAAATCCCATTAATTCCCGCGGTAAAACTCAGGCTGGAATCCGTACCGCTTATATGATATTTAAAGTTATAAGGTATATCGTTAACATATAAATTACCCGTACCAACATAACCCGAGTCGATGTCGTGATGTACGCTGCGGGTAAAGCCAATATCAACCCCAATCCTGCCATTGCCAACGTTGATACTATTTTGCCACCAGGCCTGGTATTCTTCTAATACTTTATCTCCTGCTATATTGGCTGAATAAGAATGAAAATCGGCTGATGTGGGGTATATTTTACCATTGATCGGCGAATCAAATTCAAACCGACCGGTACTATCCCGGTTGCCATCCGGCACTTCTATCCTGCGATGGAGCGCGCTTAAGGTTAAACGGGAATATCCCCATGATCTATTGAGACCTAATCTTAAGCGACCGCTAAGCTGGTTCCAGGCGCTGCCTAATACGTATCCGTCCTTTGGGTCAGAATAATCGTGTGCTTCCTCGCCACTGCCTCTAAAATCCCACACAAAACCATTGTTATTCCCCGCAACGTGCAATGATGTACCAAGATAGCCATTATTGGTATGATATTCCGTTAGCACATCGCCCACAACAGTTCCGCTTTCCGGAAATGCTTCTGAGTTGAAGATGATCACACCCGCCTCTGCGCTTGCACCATATTGTAATGATGCCGGGCCGCGGATGATCTCGGCATCATTCACGGCATAAGGGTCTATCAATATCCCATGGTCATCGCCCCATTGAAAGTCTTCTTGCGGGATGCCATCCATTAAGGTTAGCACGCGGTCAAAACCAAGCCCATTGATCTGCGGTTTAGTTGTACCGGGGCCTTCGGTTGTTTCATTCACGCCGGGTTGCGAGGCTATCTCGTCAATGGCGGTATTCGCTGTATTCTCCAATATCATGCGGTGCGTAACCACGCTTACCGGGATTGGCGCACGCTGGCGGGTAGTGGTGTTCACTAGCCCGGTTACCACCACATCGGCCAGTTCATAATTGGAAGTACTTAGCTTAAAGTCAATTTTTGTGGTGCTGCCGAGATCAATAGCTTTAGTAAAGCTGCCATAACCCATTGCCGATATCTGGATCAGATATTTACCGGCAGGGAGATTTTTCAGCACATAAAAACCGTTTGCATCGGTACTGGTACCGATTTTTAGATCAGGTATAGTTATAGTAGCACCGGCAACAGGTTTGCCGGTTATTTTATCGGTTACTGTTCCGGTAATTTTGCTGGTTCCAATTGTTCCTACAGCGTTAGCTGCTGTGGTCATTAGTAATATTAGGATAGATAATATGCTTGTAAAACGCAATTTCATTTTACTATAAATTTTGATACAGTTTGCAGCATAGCAATGCCGGGCATGTAGTACTGTATCAGGTGACTGGATAGATATATTTTTTAAATTAGATATACTATGCAATCCTGGGTGGCTGAAAAATAGGGATTGCCACTATTGGCAGTGCGATTTTATGTGATGGTATTGGGATTACCTGTAAAACATGGCAATAGAACTTGATATCAGCCTTGCTAATAAAAAAACTTTCCAGCGATCTGTTTTTTTGTGTTTGATTTTCGGTTGATTTTTCTTTTTGCGCTGCTTGTTTCAGCTTCTGCATAAAATAGCATTTACCGTTACAATGCATACCAGGGTTAAAGCGGTTTACGCATAAATTTTGGGCAATATAATCCTGGTTCAGCTTAAAACCTACCCACACAAACGCAGTAGAAAAGTTGGCGATAAATATCGCCACAATCAGGATGTATAAAGTAAAACGTTTGAGTAAATACATGAAAATTAGATTTTCACAGGTAAAAGCTAATACCATGCTTTATAAAGCACGACATGGCAATAATTTGAATTTGAGTAGATCAGCATCTCGTATTGACAAGATGTGTTAATGAAAAGAAGATTAACCTAAATTAGGTGGCTGTAAGATAGGATAAGTACGTTGGATGGTTTTGGGCGTAATTGCCTGATGATAGCTATTTTCAGGAGATTGCTCCTCAAAAGCTAGCGTTGAAGTGGATTGAATAACCGGTAGCGCTTCCTGGTAGTGGGCTTTTTGATCGGCGCGCTCCTGTTTCTTTTCGTTATCCTGCGCCTCTTTTATCTTGCGCATAAAATAGCATTTGCCATTGCAATGAAGCCACGGGCGGGATTTGTTAACGCAAAGATTTTCGGCTATATATTTATGGTTCAGCTCAAAACCCGCATAAATGAAGAAGCGCGAAAAGTTTGAACCAATCAGCGCTACAAGCAGGCATATACAAATAATCCTTTTGAGCATTGGCACAAAGGTAATAGTTATATTAACCGATAAGAATGAATTAATTATTTTTTAGAATTATTCTAAGCAGAGATGAACAAATTGTCGCTGCTTAGAATAATATGGAGTTTAATTATTGTGCCGTCCAGCTATTATTACTTGCATCGGCATCAACAAAAATGCCGCCGTCAATTAAAATGCTCTTAACAGGTTTGCCAACCTTTACATTAACGGTGATAGTTTTTTGGTTGTATTGCCAAACAATCGGGGTTTGATGGAATGAGTTGGTGCTGCCATCTGCATAAGTAACCTTTACATCAAATGGTACCGCGAAGCCGCCAATATTATCGATACTTATTGCCAATGCATTGCTGGTAACAGCTACATGTTTTACAGCCAGATCAATATAGTAATTGGTGAAGAACCAGTTGTTAAAAAACCAGTTCAAGTTTTTGCCCGAAGCAGTGCTCATCGAATTAAAATAATCCCATGGGATAGGGTGTTTGCCATGCCAGTTTTCCATGTAGCCATGCAGGGATTTTTTAAACAGCTCATCACCCAACATATCTTTTAAAGCCAAATAGCTAAGTGATGGTTTACCGTATTCGTTATTACCTAAACCATCGCTCAACTCTGACGTTGGTGTAATAACCGGCAGATCTTCGGCGGATGACGGGTCAAAAATCCAGCCATTCACACGGAATTCTTTGTAAAACTCACTCGCAGAAGCGTACCCAACTTCGGCCTCGCCAATTAAATATTCAAAAGTTGTTGCCCAGCCTTCGTCCATATAACCGTAGCGGGTTTCGTTGGTACCCATATAAAATGGGAAGTAGGTATGCGCGATCTCGTGATCTTCAACCAATTGCGCAAAACGCAGATCATCGGTATGGGTATCATTGATCATCATTGGGTATTCCATATCGGCATACCCCTGGAATGCCGTCATTTTAGGGAATGGATAAGGCACGCCCGGGAAATTGTTTGAGAACCAGCTTAAGCTATGGCGCCCAACCTGCACAGCATGCTGAAAATCAATTGATGTACTCAAAAACGCCGATTGCATACTTGACCTGCGCTTGGTTTTCTCATCTACAACAACGCTGGCCGCATCCCAAACATAATGGTTACTAAAGCCCAAAGCCATATCGGTAATATTATCAGCTTTCCATACCCAGGTATTTGTGGCGTTTTGGGTGGTAATTTGTCCTGCCGCAAGATCATCAGTAGTCGCTATGTGGATAGTTGAATCACTGGTAAATGATTCTTCCAATCGTTTAGCATATTTTTTCTGCAAAACTTCTTTCGCGTTTTGTAAAGTTCCGGTTGCCCAAACAATATAGTTTTTAGGTACGGTTACGGCAAGTGTGTAGTCGTTAAAATCGTTATAAAACTCTAGCACATCATTAAAAGTAAGCCTGTCCCATCCGTTATAATCGTCAAAAACAGATACACGCGGGTAAAAATAAGCCAGGTAATACGTTGTCGAATCAATCATACCTTCCCTGTTACTCTTTTTTGATACCTCATAATGCCATGCAATGTTAAGCTTAACAGAATCATGCGGCATTAAAGACTGAGGTAGTTTTACATATTGATTGGTAGCTGCATTGGTAACATTATTCCAGGCGATAGCTTGTCCACCTGCTTTAAAGGTATCAATTTGCATACCCGGCGTTAAATAGTCTTCATCCTCCGGCGAAAAACGTGCCGCGCCTGGCCTGTGGATATTCAGGATTAATTTAATATTTAACCGTTTTAAAGTATCCGGGCTATTGTTAATGTAGGTAATGGTTTCGGTACCGGTTATTGTCCTGTCGGGAGGGTTACTGGTAATATGAATGTGATATACCCCGTGATTTTGCCAATAATTTGGCCCTGGTTTACCGTCCATTGAACGGGTCCCGTTCTTATACGCTTTAGTAATATCCCTCGGCAGGTATAGCGATTGCGCACCGGAGTATTTAACGGTAAAGCCCAGCACCACCATAAAAATAATTTTAGCGTATTTGCTAATAGATGATTTTTCTGACCGGCTTAATTTTTTAAAATTGTTTTCGGAGATAGATTTAATGAAGGTCATGTTTTTAATTTGTGATGGTTTATCACTGTCCCATACAAATATGTATGCTTATTCGCTAACAAAAAAATAAATCAACCTGAGCTAACATAAATATTGCATTATTACTATCTTACTTCCCTTATAATCAGAAACATTGATAAATGTATATTTCTCTTTCTAATACAACACTTTTGCGCTAATCAATTAATGATTAAAAAATAATTTTATTATAATCTATAAAATCTATGGATATTATATTATTTATTGTACATTTGCATCGTAGTTCTTTAATACTTATCCAGAAAGACAGAGGGAAAGGCCCGATGACGTCTTAGCAACCTGTAAATTTTACAAGGTGCTAAATCCTGCTTCGCTTGCGAAGAAAGATAAGGTGACAATAAATTAACATCCGTAATTGGATCGTTTCTCTTGCTTCGCTGTGGTAAGTATTGCTTAAAAAAAATAGCTTTATGAAAATTTACCTCGACAACGCAGCAACCACCCAACTGGACCACGAAGTGTTCGGTGCAATGACCCCTTATTTATTGGAATACTATGGCAACCCATCGTCACATCATTCGCATGGCCGCGAAACAAAATTGGCAATTGAGCAAGCAAGGGATACAATAGCAAGTTTGATTGGCGCTTCACCATCCGAAATAATTTTCACCGGCGGCGGTACCGAAGCAGATAACACCGCCCTGCTTTCAGCCGCAGGCCGGAGATTGATCACCACACCGCTGGAGCATCATGCCGTGTTACATGCCGTTGAGTCGCCATATTTATTAAGCGTAAATAAGCAAGGCGAAATTGATTTGGGTGAATTGGAAGCTGTACTTAGCGATGGTATCCCTTCGCTGGTATCAGTTATGCATGCCAATAACGAGATAGGAGTAATTAACAATATTGAAGCCATTGGCGAACTATGCGAAAAATATGGCGCGCTTTTTCACACTGATACTGTGCAAACAATCGGGCATTATCCTATCGATCTTAAAAAGTTAAAGGCGCATTTTATTGCCTGCTCCGCACATAAATTTCACGGACCAAAAGGCGTTGGCTTTTTGTATTGTTGTACCGGGACACCTTTAGCTAAACTACTCCACGGCGGCTCGCAAGAAAGAAAGCTGCGTGCCGGTACCGAAAACATCGCGGGTATTATCGGCCTTGCTAAAGCATTAGAGATCGCTTATAGCAATTTACATGAACATCAAACCCATATACAGCATTTAAAAAACAAACTTAAATCTACATTAAGCACTATTCCCGGCGTTACATTTAATGGCAGCGCAGATGGTTTATATACGGTACTAAGTGTAAACCTCCCTTCAATTGATATTGATATTTTAAGCTGGCTTGATGAGCAAGGAATTGCTGTATCTGGCGGCAGCGCCTGTGCAACCGGCACTTCATCTCATGTATTGAGGGCTATCAAATCCGATCCATCAAAAGACACCATTCGCTTTTCGTTTAGTAAGTTTAATACTGTAACAGAAATTGATTATGTAAGCGAAAAGCTGGTTGAATTATATGCTGCTATTCCGGCTTAAAAAAGTAAGTCCCCTGTTAAGGCAGGGGCGCTTACTAACCAATTATAAACCAAGAGAAGAGTCTTTATCTAATATTATCGAGGCGTGAGAACGGGCTCGAACCGTTGTAAGAAGTTTTGCAGACTTCCGCCTAACCCCTCGGCCACTCCGCCATTTTTTTCAACAAATACAAAAAGACAACCGGGCAGGCTACATACCGCAGCCTGGTTTAAGCCTTTCCGGCTGTTCTTTTTTGTATTAACCAAACTAAAAAACACTAATTGAATTATTTATTACCATAAATAATCGAGGTCAGAAGCGGACTTGAACCGCTGTTGCGGGTTTTGCAGACCCGTGCCTAACCACTCGGCCATCTGACCTTGGTAATTACTTAACCACTTTAATAAAATATTAATGAAAACCGGGGGGAATGATTAAACCTAACAACAACAATATATCCCTGCCTGGTAACAGGACATCTGCGATAGAAACGTGGAGCTATTATACATTTTGTGCCTCATAATAAATGTCTACAAAATTTGTAGACATTGCAAATGTAGAGAAATAATTTATGATGCAAAATTTATTTATTTATTTCATTGCACAAAAACCATTAGAAATATACCCCAAAAATTACATAAACAAAAAAGGCAATCCAATGACTGCCTTTTATTGTTTTAATAGATGTAGTAAATGTTATTTAACAACAATACTAACCTCCTTAATGGTAAAGTTGCCCAGCCCCTTACCGCTTTTATCTAAGATAGATATATCAAAATTAGGTTTGCTAAGTGCGTTTGTTTGCGCAAACTCATCAGTCAAATCAAAGTAGAAAGTGGCTTCCTGCTCGTTCATATCCATACCGGGCATGCTCATTGGATGTGTAGCGCCAAAAAATGTCATAAAGCCTGCAAAGTAATTTCCTTTAGTGTCTGGAGTAGCACCTTTTGGCAAATTGATGTAAACCTGATAGATACCTCTTGGCTCTTTGGTTACCGAAACTGTTAATTTTACAATAACCGTTTTATGTACTCCTGCCGAGTTTTTGCTGGCAAATAATTGTAATTTTTCCTGATGTTTATTAGCAACTGAAAAGGTTAATGCTTTGCCTGTAACGTTTTGCATCACATTCTTTTCGGCAATGGTATCAGCCGTAATATTGGTTGATAAAAAAACAGATGGTGTTGCCTTAGCTTTCAATAACGCCCCACCCTGGTTTAGCTTGGTGTCATCAAAATCATAATCAAGGTTGTAGATAATTTTAACGATCTGCTCAGGGGTGTAAATCACTTCCTGGCCTTTTTCATTATAGAAATGATAATTGATCGGGTGCGCCTTTAAATCTTCAACTGTAATTTTTTTACCGTTAGGCGAGTTTGTCCATTGTTGCCATATCCTATCGATGTTTGAGTGGTGTAACCAAAAAACGGGATCAAAACCGGCACTTGGCACATTTGCCATTAAACCGCCGTTGTATACTTTCTGATATATTTCATTATATATCATGTAATTAGCGTTATTTCCGGCACCAATATAATCGTGCATGGCACCATGGGGCGCGGCATCAATTTGTTTGCTGTATAGATACAAATCAGTATTTTGATTTAGCTTGGTTAAATCCAAAGCAGGAATAATATCGCCGCTAAGCGGAGCACCGTTGTTCAAATCTTTAAACCGCGAAGCGGTATATAAACTGCTTTTAGGGTTTCTCAGCATGGCATTCAGCGTTCTGTTGGCGGTAACATTTGTAGTATCGGTATACGCCCAATAAGGTAACGCGAAAGATTCATCATGCGAAATACTTCTTATTATCTTCTCAAAATTATAGATGTAAAGCCTGTGCCAGATCAGGAAATTAATTTCGATCCCTTTTTTAAAGTGGGTGCAATTATCCCAGTTGGCTTTTTTATCAGATGGTTTGGTATAGCTGGTACAAAGCGGGTTAACAGGTATCGAATCTGGTACCCAATGCATGGCACCCTGGTAGTACCAGCTTGTTGTTTGCGAACAATCCATGTTGCGCATAATCTTCAGCGCAGCTTCCATAGCCGTTAATGCCTTTTGCCCTTGCGGACTATTAACATTGTAGCGAATGTGTTTTACAGTTGTACTATCACTTACTGAAGTAGTTGAAACTGTAGTATCGGTAGTAGTTTGTGTGTGCTTACCAGAATGGCAGGAGAAAATCAGGCTGAGCAAAGCTATGCCTAAAATGGAACGCATTTTTTTCATGATTTATGATTTAGGTTATTTTTATGATAAAGTTATATAAATAATTAATAAAATCAATACAAAAAACAATCAATACATACCTGCTAATCGCTAATCATCAGCATAATTTAAGTTAAGATTACCAATAGACTATTTTATCATCATCCTATAAAACAATCAAATAATACGGTAATTTTGCGGCTTATAACTAAAGCCCGGATAATTGATGCGTTTTTTTGCCCTGAGTTTACTTTTATTGCTGATGGCCTGTACCGGGGCTTTTGCGCAGCAGGACTCCGTGCAAACATCAACACAAGCAGCAACCGAAACACCACACCCTTATACTGATTCAGCCCGGGTAAGACCACAACAGCACATGGCTTTTTTGGATTCGGTGGCGATGGCTACCCAATTACGGCAGCAATTTGTTGAAGATTCGCTAGCAACCATGTTCATTATGCCCGATTCAAACCGGGTTAACTTGTATACGGATTACATCATTAATCACGAGCTATACAAAGGCTATACTTTCCTTGATATCCCATTTAACTCCAAACGAAAAACCGGTTATGGTCACAATCGCCAAAGCCGCGACCCCTGGATCATTGCTATTATTATCGGCTTGTTATTATACACTGCATTTTTGAATTTAACCCTCGGCACCGAGATTAAAAGCATATTCCAGTCGTTTTACAGCACGCGGTCATCCATGATGGATAAAGAGGAGCGTGGCATAAATCTGTGGGCTTTTATTGGTTTATTTATATTATTCGGCCTAACTTTTGGATTATTTTTATACCAGTTAGCCGGTTATAATGGCGTGTATTATAGCATAAGCGGTATGCAACTTTTTGTAGCCTTATCACTCATTATTATCTCACTTTTTGCCTTAAAATTTTTACTACTCCGGTTTTTAGGCTTTCTATTTGATATCAATAATATCGTTGGCGAATACATAACTACCTTATACTTAACCTATTTTAATATAGCCTTTGTTTTTTTACCCGTGGCCGTTTGTTTCAGCCTTATTGCAGCACAACTTATCCCCTATTTGCTGGCTGTGGCGCTCATCTTAATAGTTGTAATTTTCATATGGATATACCTGCGCAGCAGTGTTAATATTATTTCGAACATTCGATTTCATAAATTTTATTTATTTATCTATCTTTGTGCCCTCGAAATTTGCCCCATTTTGATTTTGATTAAAGTACTTAGTTTATAAAGTTCAGGCAGTTATAAATTTGATTTTGGAAGATAGAAAGAAAAAGGTAAAAAGCATATTGGTTACTTTACCAAAACCTGAGAACGACAAGAACCCTTATGCCGAACTGGCAAAAAAGAATGGCCTGAAAATTGATTTTAGGGCATTTATACACGTTGAGGGTGTCCCGGCAAAAGATTTTCGTAAAGAAAAAATCAATTTGGCTGATTTTACCGCGGTAATTTTCACCAGTCGTAACTCTGCCGACCACTTCTTCAGGATATGTGAAGAAATGCGCTTTGAAGTGCCCGTCGACATGAAATACTTTTGCCTTTCTGAAACCATTGCGTTATATCTTCAAAAATATATCCAGTACCGCAAACGCAAAATCTTTTTCGGTAAACAAACCGCAGCCGATCTGGCCGAAGTACTTAAAAAGCATTCAGGCGAAAAGTTCCTATACCCATGCTCTGATGTAGCTGCTGAAGAAACTCAAAAGTTTTTGCTGGAGAACGGTTACAACTTTACACCAGCAGTACTTTTCCGCACCGTATGCAGCGATCTTTCTGATCTTGCCGAGGTATTTTACGATGTAATTGCCTTTTTTAGCCCATCAAGCATCCAATCGTTATACAAAAACTTCCCGGATTTTAAACAAAACAACACCCGCATTGCAGCTTTTGGGGCAACAACCCACAAAGCAGTGCTCGAATCAGGGTTAATTCTTGATATTCCGGCCCCAACACCACAAGCTCCATCCATGACAATGGCAATAGAACAGTATGTTAAACAGGTAAATAAATAATTTTAACTATAAATTATTGCCCTGATTGCAACTTTTCGTATTGTTTTTACGTAATAATGCTTGTTAATTACCCGTTTTGTTAAGTGACTATTAGTTAACACTTTAAAAACATGCAATTATTGCACATTTGGGTAGTTAAAAAGTTCATTAAGCGTTTTGATACAAATTGGTGAGAAAAAAGTTTTATTTAGGCTTTAGCTTCATCATTATTTAATATATTCGGGCATTTCATTTATGTTATATTTATATAGCTAAATTTTTGATTTTTATATGAGACAGATATACTCTTTAGTAGTTGTAGTTGTATTTGCGGTTATTTTCAGCGGTTGCCGCAATGGAGGTGAAGGCGAATTAACGGGCGTACCGCAGCGTAATTTCAGAGCCGAAGTACCTTACGGGATGGTTTACATTCCGGGTGGTTCGTTTTTAATGGGCCAAACCGATCAGGATGTTACCTTTTCGCAGATAGCCCAAACAAAACAGGTTACTGTTCCGCCATTTTTTATGGATCAAACCGAGATCACTAACAGCCAGTACAAACAATTTGTATTTTGGGTGCGCGATTCGATTGCCATAACCAACTACCTTAACGATCAAAAATACTACATCACCCCGCGTAAAGGTGGAGGCGGTAATACCAGCGGTAAAAAATACATCAACTGGGCTTACGTGAGCAAAAACCCTATCTGGAGCCAAAAAAGCAAAGGTGCTGCCGCAAATTCAAATAAACTTGATGGCATGTATTATCA
>Ga0302303_10000512_pt1 | contig 31119 bp, 29 predicted proteins | sample III_Palsa_E2_1_FD_194542 | JGI IMG/M metagenome (GOLD analysis project Ga0302303, IMG submission 194542) | Peat permafrost microbial communities from Stordalen Mire near Abisko, Sweden - III_Palsa_E2_1 | ecosystem: Environmental > Terrestrial > Soil > Palsa > Peat permafrost | place: Sweden...
GTCCAGGTCATTTTTTTAACCAGGCCGTTATTGGCTTCCATGTTATACGTTTTTAAGGGGACTAACTTTGGGGTGAGGTTTTTTACCACATCATCAGGTGCGTTTTTGCGCAGCAGGCTAAGCATAGCTTGCTCAACTTGCTTTGGGTCGGCGCCTTTTTGCAGTTCAATGTGGTCAATGGTATAGCTGCTTTCCCAGCCGGTTAGGTTGCGCGAAAAAAAAGTAGTTGTGCTTGCATTAAAAAAACACGACAGCTTATCATTAGCGCCTGCTTCACAAATGGTGTTACGGGGCATGTCTGCCAATACGCCGGTAATTGTGTAATCGTGGTTATTGCCTTTAAAATCTTCAAAGTTAAGTGTTTGGCCTACCACATCGGTTTTACCAAAATATTTAAGGGCCATTGGTGTGGTTATCACTACGCTAAATGGTTGGATAAGTGCGGTCCGGGCATCGCCATACAACAGCTTAAAGCCGTACATATTTAACAGTGTGCTATCGCCAACTTGCAGACTTTCACGAAAATGTTTGTCGCCCTTAGATACATTGGTAACCGCCGGCGCCGAATTATAATAATTAGCTACCAGATTGGGATAATTTTGCCTTAACGCGATAGAAAGCTGGCCGATATTGCTGGATACATCGTCCATATCCGGGTCTTTCCAATTGCTTTGGATAAGGTATTGGTTATCTGCATCCTTTAGCTGGTGGTTTACCTGTAGTTCGCCCCAAACGTAAGCGCCTATCAGCAGCGTAAAAGCTATGCCGGCAGATAGCCCCAAAATATTGATTAACGAAAAGGCCTTATTTCGCCAGAGGTTGCGCCAGGCAATTTTAAAGTAGTTTTTTAGCATGTGATAAACTGCAATTTATGAGTGATAATGGCAATTCTGCTAAATATATGCCAAATATTTAAAGTGTTAATAAACAGGTGATTATGTAGCTACTTTAATCCAAATCGTTCGCTATTGAACAGATACCGTTCGCTTATGATACTTTGAGCGAAAAGCAGTATTATAAGCCAGACATTAATTTACGAAGTTTTTAAAACTTCGTAAATTTGTTTGTAAACCACCATCCTGTATAACGATATATAACAGACTTACGAAGTTTCAAAAACTTCGTAAGTCAATTGCATGGGGCGAAGTTCAAAGCAGTAAAAAGCTTTACACTTTTTGCTTTCCGCCTTAAGCCTTCTCCTTCAAACTTACAAAAAAGTTATTATACCCCAAGCCCACCTGTATATCCACCAATTCCTGTTGCAGCATTTCCAGCACGGCTAAAAAATTATATACAAAATGTACTTTGTTATCAGAGTTTTGGGCAATGGCTTTAAAATCAAGCATTTTATTGATGCTAAGCAGTTTGCTTATGGCTTCCTTTTGCTTTTCGATGGTATACGGGTGTTGCACAATGGTATGCGTAACCTGTTCCGACCGGCGGGTGTAGTTGCCCATCATCCGCTCATAAACCATCATCAGTTTATACAGGCTAATGTCGGATAGTTCTTCGCCGGGCGTGGTTACTTTTTCTACTTGCTCAATGTCGTAGTTAATGTTGCCGCGTTTCTCCTGCTTAAAGCGTTCGTCTTCAAAGGGGCGCAACTCATCACACAGCAGCTTTACTTTTTTGTATTCAATAAGCTTTCTTATCAAATCTTCTTTATGGTCAATTTCGTTGCCTGCTTCATCAACCTCAAATCGCGGCAGCAACATTTTGGCCTTAATGCGCATTAGGGTGGCAGCCACAAAAATAAACTCGCTGGCTATTTCCATATCCAGGCTGGCCATCTGGTGCAAGTAGTTCAAAAAATCGTCGGTAATGCGGGCAATGGGGATATCGTGAATTTCAAGTTCATCCCGCTCAATAAAAAAAAGCAGCAGATCAAACGGGCCCTCAAACTGGGGCAGGTGTATCTCAAAGCTTTCTTCTGTCATATTTCAAAAATAAGCTAATTAGCCCCAAATAGTAAAATGGAAATGAAACAATAATTACAAGGATTTGTCTTGATTTAATATTTAATTAACTTACTTTGTAAGTTAAAACAGGGCATTAAAATGGCAATGCAGGTACCGGCTGGCAACTTACTTCAACAAATAAACTATCCATCTGATTTAAAGCAACTTAATGAAGACCAGCTTGAACAGGTATGCCAGGAATTACGCCAGTACATTATCGATGTAGTATCGGTAAACGGCGGCCATTTTGCCGCAAGTTTAGGCGTTGTTGAGCTAACCGTGGCCCTGCAATATGTTTTAAACACCCCTTACGACCAACTGGTTTGGGACGTTGGCCACCAGGCTTACGGCCATAAAATACTTACCGGCCGCCGCGATGTTTTTCATACCAATCGTGTATACAAAGGCATAAGCGGTTTTCCTAAACGTTCCGAAAGCATTTTTGATACGTTTGGCGTTGGCCACTCCTCTACATCTATATCTGTAGCTTTAGGTATGGCGGTGGCTTCGCAATACAAAGGCGAAACCGACAGGCAGCACGTTGCCGTAATTGGCGATGGTGCCATGACGGCGGGTATCGCTTTCGAGGCGCTTAACCACGCGGGTATTGAAAACAGCAACCTGCTGGTTATTTTGAACGATAACAACATGGCGATAGACCCTAACGTGGGCGCGCTAAAGCAATACTTAACCGATATTACCACCTCTAAGCCCTATAACCGTTTCAGGGATGATATTGCAGGCGTACTGGCCAAAATATCAAGCATGGGGCCTGATGCTTTTAAATTTGCCAAGAAAATTGAAAAAAGCATAAAAGGAACTCTACTTAAACGCAGCAACTTTTTTGAGGCGCTTCAGTTCAGGTATTTTGGGCCGATTGACGGGCACGATGTGAAGCACATGGTTAAGATATTAAACGACCTGAAACACATACCCGGGCCAAAGCTTTTGCATTGCGTTACCACCAAGGGTAAAGGTTATGCACTGGCCGAAAAAGACCAAACCAAATGGCATGCTCCCGGCTTATTTGATAAAATTACCGGCGAGATTAAAAAAGTTAAATACGACAAACCACAACCGCCAAAATACCAGGATGTGTTTGGCCATACCATAATTGAACTTGCCGAGCAAAACCCTAAAATAATGGGGATTACACCTGCAATGCCTTCGGGATGTTCGCTTAACCTGATGATGAAGGCCATGCCTAACCGCGCTTTTGACGTAGGTATTGCCGAACAGCACGCGGTTACATTTTCAGCGGGGTTGGCTACACAGGGATTGATTCCGTTTTGCAACATCTACTCCAGCTTTATGCAAAGGGCGTATGACCAGGTGATACATGACGTAGCACTGCAAAACCTTAACGTAGTTTTTTGCCTCGACCGTGCCGGCATGGCCGGTGCCGACGGCGCAACGCACCATGGCGCTTATGATTTGGCTTATATGCGCTGCATACCAAATATGACGGTTTCGGCACCTATGAACGAGGAAGAACTGCGCAACCTGATGTTTACAGCGCAACAAGATGATATGGGCCCGTTTGTTATACGTTACCCGCGTGGTAATGGTGTAATGGTTGACTGGCAACGCCCGTTAAAGGCTATACCTGTTGGCAAAGGCCGTAAAATATGCGATGGTGAAGAGGTGGCCATACTATCAATAGGCGCTATTGGCAACGAGGTCGTAAAAGCCACCGGACAATTAAATACCGAAGGTTATAACCCCGCGCATTACGATATCCGTTTTGTAAAACCATTGGATGAGGCTTTGCTGCACGACGTTTTTAAGAACTTCAAAAATATAATTACGGTTGAAGATGGTTGCCTTGAAGGCGGCATGGGCAGCGCGATAATTGAATTTATGGCCGATAATAAATATAAGGCCAACGTTACCCGCCTGGGCATACCCGACCAGTTTATAGAACACGGCGAACAGCCCGAACTTTGGGCCGAATGTGGTTATGATGCCAAATCAATTGCCGATAAGGTTAGGAGTTTGGTGGCTAAGCGCAACACGCACACTATAGCTTCTTAGGTTGATTAAGTTAGAATAAGTTGGATTGGGTTGATTAAGTTTTTTGCTGTCAACTACATCTATTGCCGATTACCGAATTCCTCAACTCAATCTAACTCAATAAACCTAATCAACTTAATCAACCAATTAGTGCGCCTGAAAACTTGCCAAATCTTCGTACATGGCGCGGAATGAACTGCGTATGCCTATGGTTATCATGGTTGTTTTATCGTTAAACTGCACGTTTTTCTCGTCGCGGTACATTCCTTCCAGTTCTATGCGCAGGTTATATTTAGGATTAAGCACGTAGGCAACTTTGCCATCTAAAAAATACATATTGGTGGTTAAACCCTGGCCTATATAGTTGTCTTCGTATTTTGCCGGGTTGGTGTAATCCTGGAATGGGTCTTTACCGTAATCCAAGCCATCAATATCTAATCCGTAATGGCCGTAATCACCCTCGCCGGAGAAGGTGAACCTATGGTAAGAGTAATTTAACAAGCCTACCAGTTCGCGGTAGTTAGCGCCCCAGGGCTGTGCTATAGGTTCGCCGTTGGCAGTATAGCTTAAAATAGGCCCGCGTTCGGAGTAAGTATAAGGTTTGGCAGTGTTGCTTTCAATTAAATAATTAAGCCCGGTGATGCCAAACATATTGCCACCTCTTAAACCAACCTGGAAGGCATATTTATTACGTGAGCTGCCATCGTCAGAAAAAAACTGTTTTGCCTGAAATTCATCTAAAGCAAATTCGCCGTAAGCGGTTATCCCGTTGGTGATTTTGTATTTAGCGGTAGCCCCTATCAAAGCATTATCGGGCGAACCGTTTGAGGCCTCAAGCGGGCGTAAAAAAGTAATGGGGTTTAAATAAGTAACATCAAAGCCGCGGTAATGGCCATCATTATCCCTGTCATACCAAATCACCGAATCATAGAAACCTAAAGAAAGGCGGTTGCTTACATTCCAGTCTAAATAATGAAACACGCCCCACTTTTTACGCACATTACCCGCCGAATCCAAATCTATCGGGTCATTCATATAGGTAAACATTACCATATACTTTACGTTGCCTAATGTACCTGTTAGCTTTACAAAGGGTGAGGGTGGTGCATAATCAGACATTAATACCGACCGGTAGCCATCGCCAATAAATGTTTTATCCTGCCCTAATGAGATATTAAGATATTTTACCGGGGTATATGAAGCCACAGCGGTAAAATATTTCCAGTCGTAATTATCCTGGCCGTAAACCTTCGCACGTGCCTGGCCGGGGATAATACCCGTTTGGTTAATATAGGTTGAAATGTACTCGGGAAACGTAGCCTGGTTTTCGAAACCCATTACGTTGTAATAAAAATTATCGCCAACGGTACCACCTATTTGCACACCGTACGAAACCAGCGATGTGCTTTCTTTACCACCGGATAAATTTTTACCCATAGTAAAGTCGGGCAAAAGGTCGGCATAAAAAGTACTGTTGCTCGATTTTATATCGATAAGGTGCTCATTAAATAATTTATTGTATCCCCAGCTATGTGTTTTGCCATCGCTATTATAATTCATTAACGAATCATAATGAGGTTTTAAGGCCGGGTCGATAATGTACGGTTTCAATGAGGTATGCTCATCACTTGAAAGTGAATAAACATCGGAATCAAACTTCTGATAAAAATCGTAAGAGTAAGGTTGATATTCGGCCTGTGCACAGGCGATATTAACTATTGAGAATAATAATATAATGCCTGTAAATACTTTCTTCATATAACCCTTCTTAAATTATTACCGGTTTATTCAAAATAATTAAGTGTTTTAAAGCCGCCTTTTTTAAGGTAGTCGTCCTTTTTAACCAGGTGAAGGTCCGAATCTATCATATCCTTAACTAATGCCTGCAGATCGTATTTAGGCTTCCATCCCAATTTTTCGTTTGCTTTAGATGGGTCGCCTATTAGCAGGTCCACCTCAGTTGGCCTAAAGTATTTCGGGTCTACCTTTATAACGGTTTGCCCAAATTTTAAAGCATCGGCGTTTAAGCCTAATTCTATTACCTTTTCCTGATCGATATCAATAATAACACCGCGTTCGTTTTCATCCTTACCGCTAAATTCAATCTCGATACCTAATTCAGAAAAAGCCATTTTTATAAATTCACGCACGGTAGTAGTTACACCTGTTGCTATTACATAATCCTCGGGTACATCCTGTTGCAGCATTAGCCACATAGCCTCAACATAGTCCTTAGCATGGCCCCAATCGCGCTGCGCGCCAAGGTTACCTACATACAGGCAACTTTGCAAGCCTAAAGCTATTTTGCTGGCTGCGCGGGTAATTTTACGGGTAACAAATGTTTCGCCACGCACCGGGCTTTCGTGGTTAAATAATATACCGTTGCAGGCATACATATCATAAGCTTCGCGATAGTTTACAATTATCCAGTAACCATATAATTTAGCTACCGCATAAGGCGAGCGCGGGTAAAAAGGCGTGGTTTCGCTTTGTGGTACGGCCTGCACCAAACCATAAAGTTCGGAGGTTGAGGCCTGGTAAACACGGGTTTTTTTAGTTAATCCCAGCAGCCTTACAGCTTCCAGTATACGCAACACACCTATGCCATCGGCATTGGCGGTGTATTCGGGGGTATCAAAGCTAACCTTTACGTGGCTTTGTGCAGCAAGGTTATAAATTTCGTCGGGTTGTACTTCCTGCACCAGCCTGATAAGGTTGGTCGAATCCGTTAAATCGCCAAAATGCAGCTTAAACTTAACGTTTGGCTCATGCGGATCATGGTATAAATGGTCAATACGTTCGGTATTAAACAAGGATGATCTTCTTTTTACGCCATGTACTTCGTAGCCTTTCTTTAGCAAAAACTCAGCTAAATAAGCGCCATCCTGTCCTGTAATCCCTGTTATAAGAGCTATTTTCATTGGTAAAAATATTGTAACATTATAATGTTACAATATTATCAAATAAATCGCAAAAGGAGGTATTTGGTTTTAAGATATGATAGCTTTTATTTAAAGTTCTGTTTTTTTAAAATGCGAACAAGCCCGAAACAACTATGGCTAATTGGTTATGAATGTAATTGCGATAATAAAAGCGTACGATAATAAAAAGGAAAAAGCAATTTGAACATAACTTATTTCCGGACGTGGTAATTCGGGATTAAAGGGAATCACTTTTGTGCCGCCAACAATATCGCCAAGCCTCCGCGCTGGATTTATCAATAAAAATACCGCTTCTATAGGCCAAATTATATCGAACAGGTTACGTACCAAACATCGTAAAGGGTTAGCAATCTGTCCGGTTTCATTATTTACTACCTGGAGCTTTAATACCCGCTTGGCAGGACTTTGCCCATAAATACAATCCTTACAAAAAAATAGGGCAATCCCTATGCATGATATATAAAATAAAGCCCCTTTGTACTCATCTATCCTACCATGTAAATTTTTGGCGTAAACCATCTGGTAAATCATATAAGGAATAGCGAATGGCAGCATTACAAGGACCATAACCCGTAAATCTATTCTGAAAGAGTTATAACGCGTTTTGAAATCTATTTTGGGAAAATCAGGCATAACATTAATTGTTATTCTTTACCCCAATATAGGTGGCAAGATCATCTATGTTAGATAAATCCAATGATTTTAGAAAATATATTTTATGAGTCTGTTCTTGAAACATAAAAGTCATTTTATACGTTTTCATCATCCCATTTCTCTTATATAAGTTAAATGGTCTAACCAAGCTAATTACGTCGCTTATTGGCACCTTTATTAAAAACCCGGTGAAATAACTTTTTATCAGGATATTATTATTATCTAATAAAACTTGTTTGTATTTAAATATCCTAATCCATTGAAATACAAATAACAGGAATATTAAAAAGTAAATAGAGTAGGATATAACAATTGAAGCTTGATTTCCAAGAAAGAGCTTGAACCAAAAAAACAATATAAAAGGACCTAATATCACACCCATTATCAATTTATAATAATAGAGTGAATCAGATGATAGCTTTTTCATAGCGAAATTGACAAGGTGGCTTTAGGACTTAGCTTAAACTCAAGCTAATATAGAAATTTTAACCAAATCATAGTGACTATTTTTGCTCCACCCAATTCCGAAATCGAAATTCCCAAATCCCAAATCAAACTACTCTCCCGCAACCTGGTCTTGCAACTCCTGGTACCACTCGGCGCCGTATTTGCGGATGAGCGGTTCTTTTAAAAATTCGTGTACGCGCACATGCAACTCATCGCCAAAGGAGCAGGCAGGGCTGCAAATGCTCCAGCGGTCGTAATTAAGCACGTCAAATTCGGGGTATTTTGTAATGCGGATAGGGTATAGGTGGCACGATATAGGTTTTTTCCAGTTGGTATCTCCCCTTTCGTAAGCTTTTTCAATAGCGCATTTGGTGATGCCGTTTTCCCATATCACATAGGCGCACTCTTTATTTACATCAACGCATGGCGTAGTATAATCGCCTTCAAAATCGGTAACGTAGGTACCTTCTCTTTCAATGGTGGCAATGCCCTTAGCCGTCATGTATGGTTTTACCTTGGGGTATATCTCGTTTAAAATATCCAGCTCATTGGCATCCAGCGGCGCGCCCGAGTCGCCCTCAAGGCAGCAAGCGCCTTTGCATTTATTTAAATTACATACAAAGTTGTTTTTTACAACATCCTCGTGCACCAGCGTACTGCCTACTTCTATCATGTTAGTTTTTCAACGGGTTTAAGGGGTATTTAAGGCCTTTTGCTGCGGATAGGTCCATAGTTATACTGCCTAAAATAACTTCAACCTGGGCCTTTACAGGTATCCTGTTCTGGTCGTCAGTTATCCAAAGGTACAACTTACTGTTCTTCTTAAAAATACGGCCGGGAATTATAGTCGGGTTAAATTTAAGGCAATTAAATGTACCGAGGTCACATTTCATTTTTTCTGTACCCACATAGGTAATGCCCAGCGTATTAATGCCATCCTCTAAAAAATATTGCATCTCAAACTTTTCGCCAATGTGCATTTTAGATACATCAATATTTCGGGCAAAATAATAGGCCGATAAAAAATCGAACACCTGCCCCTTAAACGGGAACACGCCTTTGTTGGCGGTAATTTTATTGTCCTGCCGGTTAAAGGTTATCTTATCGGCGTGTTTGTAGTTCGATTCGTGCCTATCCTCCGCATAAAAATAAGGCAATAAGGTTTTTTGGTCTACGTAAGTTTCGTAACGGTTGCGCACTTTATAAAAAACATCAAAAGTACCGGCAGTCCTGCCTTCGGCGATGATATGAAAAACGGGCTTACCTTCAAATTTTATGAGCGAACTTTCAACCCGTAAATCAGCCTCAGCAGCAGTAAATATCCCGTACTTTAATTTATAGCTCAACTGTTCGCCTTCCTTAAAAACCGGTTCGCCAACCTGGCTAAGCTGCTGCGCGTGACTATAGAAGCAGATAAATAAGAATATAAAGCTTAGTAGAAGAATTTTGAGTTTATAGTGCATAGTCTAAAGTCGGGGTTTCAAATCAAATAAAAAAGACTTAAGACTAACGGCTCAAGACTAAAGACTAAATTAATCTTTCCTTTTATAAATAGGCACTGTTGAGCATGGCTCGCCATACATCAGGCTTTTTGCAACCGGTGTTAATTTCTTAGTCAGCTCAACATAAGCCGAAACAGGCACGGGTATATCGCCACAGCCTTTTAGTACTATACGCTGGTCGCGGTATTGCTCCAGGTCTATATTTTCCAGCCCTTTTAAAAACAGTATGGTTTCCAAGGCTTCTGCATTGCCAAAAACAATTTCGCGGGCGTAAGGCGCCATGCGGTTTGCCAGCAGCATGTAGGCCCATGCGGGCACAATGGCATCTTCGCTGCAGGTAATAGCTACGTTTTTATCCTGGTACTGCGACCAGTCGTGCCCTTTAACAAACTCCCTGAAATCTTTTTCGCGCAGCATTAATCCCATATACAGGTTATCTTTAATATCATACACCACCCGTTCGCCCTGCGGGTAAAACGAAGCGGGGTCTAAAGTAACCAAACCACTTTGGGCAACCTTGTTCACAAAATTTTCCTGTATTTCCATAATCTTACCGGCTTTAAAGCAAAAAATCCGGAAACAGCTATAACGCTATTTCCGGATGCAAAATTACTTTAAAATTTGTTATAAGAATTTAACTCTGTAATCTTTTACATTCGCCTTATCTTTCAGTGCGTCAAGCAGGTCCTGTTGCGAGCGTTGCAGCAAGCCTTGTTCCAATACTTGTTTCTTAGCGCTTAAGGCTGCATTCTCCAACGGCGCAGGTTTTATAAAGCTATCCACCACAAAAACATAAGCGCCTGTTTCGCCGGCAACAGGTTTTGAAAGCTTACCCGGCTGCGAACCAAAAATAGTTCCTATTACTTTATATTCTGCTGCCGAACCTGGTATAACAGGGTTTGCAAACACAATATTTTGTATGCTTTGTACGGTGCTGCCGGCTTTTTGCGCCACCTGGTTTATGTCGGTGGTGCCGTTTTCGGCTGCCTGTAATTTATCGGTTAATATTTTGCCTTTAACAGCCTTTATTACTTCAGGTTTAATTTCATCCTTTACATATTCTAAGGCCAGGATGCCCTGTGGCTTAATTTTAGTTAATTGTGCAACTACATATTGGTTGCCCAGGGTAAATACCTGGTCCGATACATCGTTCAAGCTGCCTTTGTATGCCCACCTTACAACCTCGCGGCCATCGCTAACACCCGGGAAGCTTGATGATTCCGAAGTAACATCCTTGGCATCAATAACTTTTAAACCTGATTTTTTTGCCTGGTCGCTTAAATTACCGTTGTTTAACGATCCTAAAAATGCTTGCGCCTTACTGTATGCTGCAGATTCGGTTGCGCTGCTGGCAGCTAAAGGTTTATCAACAATAGCCACTTTAACAACCTTTGATGAGCCTTTTTGATTTTCAATTTCAATTAAATGCACACCGTATTGCGTGGTAACAACTACTAAATCGCCTTTTTTGCCATTAAATACGGCATCATCAAACTGAGTTACCATAGCACCACGGCCAAAAGTTCCCAGTTCGCCGCCTTTTTCGGCCGAACCTTTATCAACCGAATACATTTTTGCCATATCGGCAAAGGTTGATTTGCCCGATGTGATAATTTTTTTAAGTGAATCGGCAGTAGCCAATGATTTTTCAAGGCTAACGGTTACCGGTATTAATATATGCCTTGCGGTAACTGAATCGGGGCTCATGCGGGCGTCAACCAATTTTGCAATTTTGTAGCTTCCGTTTGAAAGGTAAGGCCCGTAAACAAACCCTTTATCAGCAGTAAACATTACCGAATCCAGCTTTGGCTCCAACTGGCCCTTGCGCTGGTAAATCATCGGGGTTTTGGTTACCGAGTTGGTTTCAACAAATAACGAATCATCGGTACTGGCTTTAAAATCGGCGGCCATTTTATCTGCCTGTGCTTTAAGGGCAACGGTATCGGCTTTTGATGGCGCGGCATTAAAGCTCACGTATTCAAATGTTCTTAACTCTTCAGGGCTTTTAAATTCGCCTTTGTGTTCATCGTAATAGGTTTGGTAATCATCATCTGTTAATGTAACCTTGCTATCAGGCAATGAGGCATAATCAAGCTTAATATATTTAAAGTTAACTATCTTATTTTTCGCGTCGTTATCTTCTTTAGCTTCTAACGAGTTAACGTAAAGCCCGTTGCTAACCAAGGCCACATATTTTTCGCTGCGTTTTTGGGCGATAATTTCGTTTACAAATTCAACCCAGGCCTTTACTTTGCTACTATCGGCCTGCGGCGATGTAATATAATTTAAATACTGGTTTAATTTGGTGCGGTCAACCTGGCCGGTTTGCGGGTCACCAAAAGCCTGTACTATTTGCGGGCTAATGTTATCGCCATGTATCATATCCTGCTGCTCATCATCACCCACCACAATACCCAGCTGGTCCATTTCCTTACCTAATATTCTTTGGTTTACTTCCTGTTCCCAGGTAGTTTGCTGTATGTAACTTTTAATTTGCGGCGTAACCTCGGTTTGGTGAGATTGCTCTAAAAAGTTGTTGGTGTTTTGGTCAACTTTATAATTAAAGCTATCCACGGCAATTTTTTGGCCGGCAACTTCGCCTAACTCATTATTATCACCATGAAAGTACGAACTGCCGTAATGTATTACTTCGCCTGCGATAAACGCAAAAAGTGCAAACGCGATGACGATGACTACTATTAGCCCCATCCGATTGCGCAAAAACCCCATTATTCCCATAAAAAATTTATATTACATTAATATTACTCAAAAAAGAGGCGCAAGATACAACTTTTAGTAAAATTTTTTAACACAATAATTTTACTAAAAAAACTAACGCTAATTTGGCTACATTTCAGGTTTACACGCCGATAATATTTATAATCAACACATTCCCTTATCTGCACATTTGCATATCCGCACATCATCAAGCACATCATTGCCCCGGCTGCGTTGGCGCATCGGTTACGCTAAAAATGCCGTTTGATTGGTTTATAGTCCAATGGGTCATTCCCATATCGCTTTGGAAACCGGTACCATACATCACATCGCCGTTGGCCATGGTTATTTGCACTTGCTTGGTAGAGTGCAGCATATTGGTTTTTTGATCGAGCACCAACTCTTCCGATTTAAAAGTTTCGCCCTTAATATTAGTAGCTATTACATGTTTGCGGAAAACAATAACGTCTGAGTCGGCATGCTGTATAGCATAATCTGCCGTTAAAGTGCCCTTTTGGCTCATATCGTCATCATAAAACACCAGCCTGACGCCCTTGGGCATTTCGTAGTAAGCATCTTTACCTGTTGATTGAATCAGCAGGGGACTAAACATGTGCACCTTAACTTTAGCTGAATCGCTGGTAATAACGTCGACACCATTATACGTGGTGATGGGCTTGCTAACATCTGCTGCCGAAATTTCCTGTACCTTTTTTAAATCGTTTTCGCAAGCGGATAACAACAGCAGGCCAGTGAGGAGTGCCGGCAAACATATTTTTGACAGATGTTTTGCCCGACTAAGCATTTTTACCGGTTAATATAATTTATGTTCAATAAACCACCTATCGTTAAGTGTAAATGATAAGTGCAGGTTTATATAATTTTCTTTAACCAAATTGTTTTGCATGGTACCCTCTTTGCCCAGCTCGGCAGAAAAATTAATTTTGTAAAAAGCAGTATAGCTTGGCTTTAAAGGTAAACCTAAGCCAAAAGTAATTGCGTAGTTTTTAATATTGGTTAAGGTGTTATTATCGGGGTTTGGCGCATCAATATAAGTTTGATTGTAAATAAAGCCCAAAGCATAATCAGCAGTCGCCCAATAGTTTGATAGCGCGTTGGCATTAGGGGTAAAGGTACCGCCTAAGTTGTATGTTTTGCTATCCTGCAGGCCCTGGTTTACACCGCCAATAGAAAATTGCGACCAATTAGCCATGCTATATTCGGCACCAATTAAAAATTTGTTATCGTTTACAAAGGTTATACCAAAGTGGTTTATCTGCGGCAGCTTAATTTTATCTTTAGGATTTTGAGTTTTGGAAAGTGTATCCAGGGCTACGTTTTCGTTACCATCGCTATCATAAGTGTACTGGCTAACTATATTAGTGTATTGGCTGTTGAGCGTTGAATTTGCCGATGCGGAATAACCTAATATAATATGCTTGGTTGGTGCAAGGTCAATGGTGTATTGTGCGCCATAATCATAATTTAAGCCTCGTATAGCGTAGCTGTTCTCTATCCTTGAGTTAAGCGTACCCACCAGCGTAGGTATTTCGGTTGAATTGTATTGCTGCAGGTTACCGAATATGTACGATACATTGGCGCCTAATAATAAGTGTTTGCCTATGCTGAAACCATAACCCAGGTAAGCTTTTGATAAACCGCCCTGACCACTGTAAATGTGGTTAATGGCGTTGGTATCTACTGATGAACCTGTGCCAAAATTCTTTTGTGTTACTACATAGTTATAGCCCAGTTCGCTGTAAGGCATTATACCAAAGCTAAATGCCGAATGTTTGGTAACCGGGAACGCAAAGGCAACGTGACTAAGCCTGAAATTGGCATTTGTTTCGGTAGGTTGCCCGGTTTGATTTAGGGTGAGTACATTGCTATATATACCCATATCAATAACCGTTAAATGTATGGCGCCATACGAAGCAGGGTTAAGCGGGTTAATGTTGAAATAGCCGCTAAAGCTGTTTACAGCTGCACCAAGGCCGCCCATGCCAATATTTTGCGGAAGCACCTGCGGGTCGAGCGCGCCCAGCCCGAATTTTGAATAGGGGTCGCTGGTGGTGGCAGTTGATTGTGCCCTGGCCTGGAAAACAATAATTGCAAGTAGGAACGTTATAAAAAATCTGGTATATTTAATCATTATGCTTTTGTATAGCTGCGTTTAATCCTTTTAGAACCAGGTGAGGCTCATTTTTAATATAGGGGGCAAAGATGCTATTTTTTAACAGCGTATCAAAAAAAATACTGTCGCCTCCTGTTAGTATAATATTTATGTTGTTTTCTTCTTTATTGTAGCTTTCTATAAACCCTATAAGTTCGTATTTTATCCCGTTTTGTACCCCCGAATGCATGGCATTTTGGGTATTGTTGCCATAAGTTGTATCAAATGCATCGTCCTGCTCAATCAGCGGCAGGCCTGCAGTGTAATTGTTTAAAGCTTTGTAACGCATATTTAAGCCCGGCGATATACTGCCGCCAAAATAATTTGCCTTTTCATCAACAAAATCATAAGTTATACAGGTACCCGCGTCAATTACCAGGCTGCCTTTACCGGGGTACAGGTAAGCCGCGCCAATAACAGCCGCCAGCCTGTCGGGCCCGAGTGTTGTTGGGGTAAGATAATGATTGCTGATCCCTGTGGTCATTTCGGCATTAAAATAAACTAACCGGGTTTTTTCCTTCAGTATGGTTTCCCATGCCTGGCGGTCTTTTTTTACCGATGAGATAATGGCTTTGTTAACGGTATAACTGTTTAATAAATTATGTATTGTATTCGTATCGGGGTTTTGGTATTTGTCAGTAAAAACTAACTCGTCCCCCTCAAAAACTGCGATTTTTGTATAAGTATTGCCTATATCAAAAACCAAATTGGCCATCAGGCTTTAACCATTGATAGTATCGATTCAAAAAGTGCCAGCCCGTCTTCATTAGCTAATAAAGCATCGGCTGCGCGCTCGGGGTGCGGCATAAGGCCAAACACGTTGCGTTTTATATTACATACACCGGCAATATTTTCTAAGCTTCCGTTAGGGTTAGCATCATCAGTAACCAAACCAGCCTCATCACAATACCTGAACAATATTTGGTCGTTATCTTTTAATGCCTGCAAAACATCAGCATCGGCAAAATAATTACCCTCGCCGTGGGCAATAGGTATTTTTAACGCGCGCTGCGGATCAATTTGGCGGGTAACTAACGAGTTTGAGGTTTCGGCCTTCAAATAAATATTACGGCAGATAAATTTACGGTTGCTATTGTGCAGCAAAGCGCCGGGCAACAAGCCTGCTTCGGTTAATACCTGGAAACCATTGCATATACCCAATACATAACCACCTTTTTCGGCAAACTGTATCACTTCTTCCATAATTGGTGAGAAACGTGCAATAGCGCCCGAGCGCAAATAATCGCCGAAGGAGAAACCGCCCGGCAAAACAACAAAATCTACGCCCTGTAAATCATGGTCTTTGTGCCATAATTTTATTACCGGTTCGCCGGTTAATCTTTCTAATGTATAGATGATATCCTCATCACAATTGGAGCCGGGAAATATAACTACGCCAAATTTCATCCTATTGATTTTGCTTTTACGCTACAAAACTAATATAACCTATGAAATTTGAACGAATGTAATAGTTAAAAAGTGTTAAACTGGAAATAGATGATACTGGCAAACAGTATAAAATACAGTATTTGGTATACCCATTTGTTGCCCGCGTACAAAAAGTAATAGGCAAAAAACGTAGCGCCCGGCACTGCGCACAATAAAAAATGGTTCAGGTTAAAATCTGCCCTGATATAAAACGACAGCCCCGCAACTATGAAAAAGAAGAACAGTAATTGGAACGATTTGCGCGTTTGCACATAACTCCTTAAAAAGTTTTGCCTCAGTTTTAAAAAGCACAGCAGCAATATGATAATTACCGGTATAAGCACCAGGTAGTTATAATAATTAATATAGATATGGTCAGGAAATTTAGTACCCAAAGGCAGCCATATTTTATAAAACTGGTTAATACGGTTATTCATATAATCAAACACCGCTAAAAAGAAGTAGATGGTAGCATAACCTATTATCCCCGCCACCCACTCGCGCCAGTTGAACGGGCGAAAAAGCACCAGCGCTATCCATATCACCAAAAACAAATAAATAAACGGGAAGTAAATAAGCGAACCAATGGCCACTATCATCCCTAAATCATACGTGGTTGATAGCGCCTCATCGCCCTTATATAGGCTGAACAGCTTAAACAGCATCCATATCACCAAAAAATTACAGATTAAAGGCTGGCTCAGCATCAAAAACGGGGTAAACAGGCTGCAAATGGTAACGTACATGAGCGCGGGCAAAAAGGTTTGTTTACCTAATAAGTTGTAATGGTTTATCAAATAATTAACCAATACGGCCTGTATCAAAACCAATACCGCGGCTAAAAAAACATCCAACGCGGGCGAAAATATATGCTCATACGGCACCGGGATTAACAGGCGCGCAAAGGGCTCTAAAAAAGTAAATTCCAACTTATCAGGCAGGTGCATAACATAACCCACCCGCAGCGCGAACAGCAAAATAGCCAGCCATAAAACATTAAGCGGGTTAAAGGTGCGGAAGGTGTTAATGACCATAATTTATATTATCAGCGGCAATATTAGCAGAAAAACGGTGAAGGAGAAAATCGGCTTACTGCTTTGCGTACTTTTCAATCATATTATGTATCACCTGCGCCGTTTCATCGGGGAAATTTACGATCACTTTTTTGTCATCAGCCAGCCAGTTATTAAGCGGCGTGGCAAAATGTTCGTCTATCCCGTTAACAACAGGCACGCCCAGCCTGGATGCTGCCAGCGCGTTGCAGCGCTGCTCGTACTGACCGGTCATAGGTATCATCATCACCTTTTTTTGCAGGAACAGGGCTTCGGCAGGGCCTTCAAAACCACCGCCGGTAAGCAGGCCGGCGCAACTGGCCAGGCTTTTATTAAATTCCTGGTTGTTTACCGGGCATATATGCACGTTGCCCTCGCGGTAAGGTGTTTTTTGGCGTTTGGAGAAAATATGCCACTCCACACCCGTATCTTTTAAATATTTCAGCAGGGTTTTATCATCATAAGCCGGCAGGTAAACGGTGTAATGGCCATTGTTTGATGTTTCCAAATTGCGTATCTCGCTGCGAATTACCGGTGTATGGATAAAATCATCGTACCGCTCAAAATGAAAGCCTATATGGTGCGTAGTGGGCGAATAATATTTAAACAGCCACTCGGCATAGTTCCATTTATCGGGCCGCGGTGTTTTGGGCGATACAAATGAGCATTGGTGACTTAACGATACCGATGGTATTTTTTGCAACCGGCATGCCCAGGCGCTTACCGGTTCAAAATCGTTAATAATCAGGTCGTATTGTTTTAGGGGGATGCTGTGCATATCCTTCCACAGCTGGGGCAGGTTCATTATTTTAAAGGTGGCCCAATTATCGACTCCGCCTTTGGTACCAAATACAAAGCTAAACCCATGAAAGCGGTATTTTAGCGGTTGCGACAAGCTTACTTCGGCCTCGGTGCCGCTCACCAGTAAATCAACCTCGCCATATTGCTGCAACAGGGGCACAATTTCGCGCGCACGGCTAATGTGGCCGTTTCCTGTACCCTGTATGGCGTAAAGAATTTTCATTGCAGATGCTGTAAGGTTGAAATGCTGTAAACTAAAGGCAATTCAGCCTGAAATTTTCAGCAAAAATCCGCGCTCAAGTTAATAAAGATACACGGAAGGTTGTTAGTAATATAATTTTTATTCTGATTGCAGGAAGCAAGTTAAAATAAGAATACTGCCATTTCGAACCTGCAAGCGGTGAGAAAGAGCGCAGGGCAGGTGAGAAAACTTTTCAAATATGCAATGCGGGAATGTCCGGTAGTGGTACAAATCGAAAAGTTTTCTCCTCACTCCAACACACAGTCCAACCCCTGTTCGTCGAAATGACACGGTTTTTTTATTTTTTTTAAAAAAATAACTTCTTAATGTGCTTCCTGCTTAAATCTTTCCAGCAGGGTCCTTACATCCAGTTTGGCATCCAGGTCTTCGGCATCGGTTTTATCTTCCTCGTTTTCATCCTTTATAAAATCTTCGGGTTTGTACTGGAATATTTTCCATTGCTTGTCGTGGTATTCCAACGCGCTCAGGCTCTCCACCCAATCACCCGAGTTCAAATAAATTACAGAGCCTGTTTTATCAGTCGATTCTATTTTCCGTATTTCGGCCTGGTGAATGTGGCCGCATATTACGTATTGGTATTTTTTGTCAACGGCAAGGTCGGCAGCGGTTTGCTCAAAAGCGTTTATAAACTTCACCGCGTCCTTAAACTTAGCTTTCACTTTTTGCGAAAAACTCATTTTCTCGCGACCGATTGCGGTTAAAAACCAGTTGGTAAAACTGTTTAAGGCAATTAAGGTATCATAACCAACCGCGCCTAATTTGGCCAGCCATTTGGAGTGCTGCATGGTAACATCAAACACATCACCATGAAAAATCCAGGCTTTTTTACCATCAATATTTAACACCGCCTTATTCATCAGCTGAAAAGAACCCATGTTAAAATCGGCAAATTTGCGCAGCATTTCATCGTGGTTGCCGGTTAGGTAATATACCGGTATGCCTTCGGTAACAAATTTTAAAATACGGCGCACCACCTTCATGTGCGCCTCGGGCCAGTACGATTTGCTAAACTGCCATATATCAATAATATCGCCGTTCAAAATCAGCATTTTGGGCTTAATGCTTTTTAAATATTTAAGCAATTCCTTTGCATGACATCCAAATGTGCCTAAATGCACATCGGATATAACTACTATATCAACTTCGCGCTTTGCCATAAAATTTGGGGGTTGTTTTTTGTGCCGGTAAGTGTTACCGGTAATTTAGCCTTGGGGGCAAGCATATTTTTATTTATGCTTTTTACCCTCATGCAGTTTAAAATTGGTTATGCCTTTGTAGCATTTCATTATGCAAATATCCAAATAGCATATTAATCCAATGTTAAGTAATTGTTAAATGTTAACGGGTTTATTGGCTATGCAAATTTTGGTTAATGCGGGCCAGTTGTTTCAGGTGGTGCTGTAAATGGATGCGGGTAAACTTAAACCATTGTAAAGCGGTAAGCATGCCCAGGCGCGGGTGCTGGCTGCGGCGTACAGATTGGCCGTCTTTTATAAACACAGCCATCTCGTCCATGCGTTTACGGCATTTTATAATGAGGTTTTTCGCTTCTTCCTTAGTTATTTTGGTGGCAGGCATTTTTGATTCCACGCTTTTAGGTACCCGGGTTTTTATGGGCGGAAAACGGTTTGAAAGCATTACATACCAACCCCAGAAATTCATTTTTTTATTGTTTGGTTTTGATGAAGGGTGCATACACCTTTCCAGCACCATGCTCGACATCATGGTAGCCTGCATAATATGCGAATACACCTCGGCACATGACCACCCACCCTGCGGCGGTGTTACATCAAACTCATCATCGGGTATAGTATCTAACTGCTTGCGGTAGTCGTCAAATACTGAAGTTAAAATTTGCTGTTGCTCCTGGATGTTCACGAAGTAAAGTTAGATGAATAAATGATTAACAAAGCACAAAAGAATTTGTGCCAATTGTTACAACATTCCCATCAACTCCTTTAAACTCCTTATCTCCACTGCTACGTCATCTGGCTTCGGCTGTCCCATCGGGTTAAAATAAATGGCATCCATACCAAAGTTTAGTGCGCCGCGTACATCAGCTTCCAAACTATCGCCAATCATTATACTTTCATCCTTAACGGCGCCCGCCAAACTGAGCGCGTGTTCAAAAATCGCCTTGTCAGGTTTGTTAATGCCCACTACTTCCGAAATAATAATATTGCCAAAGTAATGGCCAATATCCGTACCCGCAATTTTTATTTCCGTCGATTCTTTAAAACCGTTGGAGATTAAATGCAGTGTATATTTCGATTTCAAATAATCCAGCACCTCCCGCGCATCGGGGAAAAGGTTAGTTTTTGTTGGGCAAAGCTTTACGTATTCATCCTCAAAACCTTCCGGTATTACTTCGGGCGCCAGCCCTAACTCTAAAAACGTGGTACGGAAACGCGCCTCGCGCAAATAATCTTTAGTTATTTTTCCAACATGATACTCCGCCCAAAGCTTGTGGTTATTGCGGGTATAGGTTTCAATAAATATTTCGGCTGATGGCAACCCGATATCCTTCAGTTTATGTATAACAAACAGTTCGTGCAGCGTTTCCTCGGCATTTTTATCAAAATCCCAAATGGTATGGTCAAGGTCGAAGAAGATGTGGGTGTATTTTTTCATACTGAATTCTGTATATTAGCTCTGAGATACTTTATAAATAAAAATTAGTATCAAGCTACCGTGCAAAACTACCATTTGAAAATAAATTATCTGCGGCTATTAATATCTTGTTCAATAATTGCCTTGGTTGGAGTTATTGCATTTTTCGTATGCTTCGCCCATGAAGAAACCGGCACTGGGACAGATTTAGCCTATTTGATCGCCGGGTGTATCATGCAATTAATATTTTACCCTGCCTATTTGTTTTTTTCCTTTCATTCTATAGAAAGCCCACTCATATTTCTTATTGGCGGCATAATAGGAATGGCATTAGATGGGTTGCTAATCGAATTTATCTGCATCAGATTTAAATCCTTTAGGACAAGAAATGGCGTACTTTAACAAGCAATTGCAATGTTTTTTTCTAATCACTATATGTGTTTTGAGTACTTCCTGTAACCATACACCTATTGGAAATTCTATTACAAGGGTCCAAATGGATTTAAGCAGTTTCGGGGTAGAGTCGGAAAGTTTCCCATCGATACATGCAAATATCGACCTGATATCCGATACAGGATATTGCACAAAAATTTATGATAGCTCAAAATATAAAGATTCTGCATACGCATTAACTGCGAGCGAAATACAACAGATCAATAAATTAATTGAGCATGTTAATTTAGAAAGCTTTAAAAAACATTACACTACTGACAAATCAGACCAACCTAAATCAACAATCATAATCTATGCAAATAATAAAAAATATGTGATTGAGGATTATGGATTAGTTGGAGAAAACCCTTTACAGGATTTATATAAAATAGTTTATAAACTCAATTTCTAATCCTGCTGACATACCCTTGTCACTCTCCTGTAATTACTTTGTATTGAAAAGGTGGTTCCTTTTTTGCTGTAATACTTATTCGTATTTTTACATACTCTATGGATTTCAAATTAACTTCTCAATATATACCCTCCGGCGACCAGCCCGAGGCCATACGCCAACTGGTTGAAGGGGTAAATAACGATGATACCTTCCAAACCCTGCTGGGTGTAACCGGCTCGGGTAAAACATTTACGGTGGCCAATGTGATACAGCAAACACAAAAGCCAACGCTTATACTTAGCCACAATAAAACATTAGCCGCGCAGCTTTACGGCGAGTTTAAACAGTTCTTTCCGGAGAATGCCGTAAACTACTTTGTTTCCTATTATGATTACTATCAGCCCGAGGCATTCATCCCCTCGTCTAACACCTATATCGAAAAAGACCTGCAGATAAACGACGAGATTGAGAAACTGCGCTTGCGCACAACGTCGGCACTTATGTCGGGCAGGCGCGATGTGATTGTGGTATCGTCCATTTCCTGCATTTATGGTATGGGTAACCCCGAAGATTTTGCCAATTCGGTATTCAAATTCGCCGTAGGCACACGCATTAGCCGCAACGCGTTTTTGCACCGCATGGTCGAGATTTTATACTCCCGCACCACCGCCGATTTTAAACGTGGCACCTTCAGGGTTAAAGGCGATGTGGTGGATATTTTCCCGGCGTATATGGACCACGCCTACCGCGTATCTTTTTTCGGCGATGATATTGAGGAGCTAAGCACCTTTGATGTAACCACCGGCAAAACCCTCGAAAAAATGACCCATATGGTGGTTTATCCTGCCAACCTGTACGTTGCCCCGCGCGAGCGTTTTCAACAATCCATCTGGGCTATACAGGAAGAACTGGAAACCCGCAAAAAACAGTTTATCGACGACCAGCGCTTTTTAGAAGCAAAGCGCCTGGAAGAAAGGGTTAATTACGATTTGGAGATGATACGCGAGCTGGGCTATTGCTCGGGTATTGAAAATTACTCGCGCTTTTTTGATGGCCGTGCGCCGGGTGCAAGGCCGTTTTGCCTCCTGGATTATTTCCCCCAGGATTATTTAATGGTGATTGACGAAAGCCACGTTACCGTACCTCAAATACGGGCCATGTACGGCGGCGACAGGTCGCGCAAGATATCATTGGTTGACTATGGTTTCCGTTTACCTGCTGCTTTGGATAACCGCCCGCTAAACTTCCAGGAGTTTGAGCGTTTGGCACCGCAAACCATTTATGTAAGCGCAACGCCGGGTGATTTCGAGTTGGAAAAATCGGGTGGCGTGGTAGTGGAGCAGGTAATACGCCCTACCGGCCTGCTGGACCCGATGATTGAAGTACGCCCGGTAATAAACCAGGTGGATGATTTGCTGGACGAAGTAGATAAAACCGTTAAAATGGGCGACCGCGTACTGGTAACCACGCTCACCAAACGCATGTCGGAAGAGTTGGCAAAATATATGGACAGGCTGGGCATCAAGTGCCGCTACATCCACTCGGAAGTAAAAACGCTGGAACGGGTAGAGATTTTAAGAGGATTGCGTTTAGGCGAATTTGATGTACTGATAGGCATTAACCTTTTGCGCGAAGGATTGGATTTGCCCGAAGTATCATTAGTGGCTATCCTTGATGCTGATAAAGAAGGCTTTTTGCGTTCGGAACGCTCATTAATACAAACCATAGGCCGCGCTGCCCGTAACGACCGTGGCCGCGTTATTATGTACGCCGATAAAATTACCGACTCCATGCGCGTAACCATGGAAGAAACAGATCGCCGCCGAGATAAACAGATAGCCTACAATACACAACATGGCATTACACCTACGACGGTAGGCAAAACCCGCGAAGAAATTATTGAGCAAACCTCGGTAATGGATTTCCAGGGTGGTGTGCAAAAAGCTTATGTCGAAAACGACATGATAACACTCGCCGCCGACCCAATTGTGCAGTACATGACCAAACCCGATTTGAAAAAATCTATCGACAACACCAAGAAAGATATGCTTGCTGCCGCCAAAAACATGGACTTCCTGTTAGCCGCCAAGCTGCGCGACGAAATGTTTGCCCTCGAAAAAATGATGGAAGAGAAGTTTTGATTTGATGATGTGTTGATTTGAAAATTTGAAGATGGTGGCGTGCAATCGTCATATTTAAATCATCAAATCTGTTAGGTGTAACAATCCGTACGTTCAAATACTCAAAATCAAATCATAACAAAACATTTTTAACGTTATAATCTTATATTTGTAAGCTTAATTTTAACACCATGGAATTTATTGATTTCATATTAGTTACCCTTTTCGTTTTGTACGTTATCCGCGCCATTATACGCGTGGTAATGCCTATGGTTTTTCAAAAAGTGGTAAACAAGGCCCAGCAACAGCAAAATCACCAGCAAAATTATACACGTAACACCACTTCAGGCAGCATAAAGGTTGATTATATCCCCCAGCAGCCAAAAGGAAAAATCCCCGATTCTGAAGGTGATTTTGTAGATTACGAAGAGATAAAATAATATGCTGCCAGAAGAAGTATTTAAGCGCAGGCATTACGGCACCCCGCAATCCGTTCTTCTTATTATAGCTAATTATGCGGTATTTGCTATAGCAGTATCGCTGTTTGCCTCCGGCAAAACCATTAACTGGTTTTTTTGGGTATGCATCGGCCTGCTGGCAATCTATAATTACATCAATATCCGTAAGGACCGCGAAGAATATAATAAGGCGCGTATAATTTCCTACGTCATCAGCATCCTACTACTCATAGCTGTATTTATTGTATGCAGGATTGACGCTTGAACCGGCTGAGCCATACTTTTATAACTATATAATTTCTTTTGTCATTCAAATTTCTATTTTTGACAATAATATCCATTTTAAAAAATCTTAAATGAATAACTGGTTCAAGCGCAACAGTGTGCATTTTATTATAGTTGCCGTTTTATTGGCAATAACCTACGCCTATTTCTTTACGCCGCTAATGCAGGGCAAGGCGCTATCGCAAAGCGATGTAATACAGGCCCAGGGCATGCAAAAAGAAATTATGGACGTAAGGGCCAAAACCGGCCATGCCCCGTTATGGACAAACAGCATGTTTGGCGGTATGCCTTCGTACATGATTTGGGTGCCTTATACAAATAACGTTACTACTTATGTAATACAGGGCTTAAAAGATATATTCCCCAATCCTGTTGATACCATTTTATTAACGCTGCTGGGCGCTTACCTGCTGTTTTGCGTATTAAAGCTAAACCCATGGCTTGCCGCCGCGGGCGCTATAGCCTTTGCTTTCTCATCGTACAATTTTATTTTGATTGATGCCGGGCACGCTAGCCAGGCTTACGCCATCGCGTTCTTTGCGCCTATACTGGCGGGTATTATTCTTACACTCAGGGGCAAATACTGGATTGGTGGTGCTACAACGGCCTTTTTCCTGGCTATGGAAATACGCGCCAACCACATACAAATGACTTATTACCTGCTGTTAGCAATATTGATATTGCTGATAGTGGAGTTATTCCATGCCATCAAAGCAAAACAATTAAAGCCGCTGGGTACCGCGCTCATTTATTTAGTTGCCGCAACCATGCTGGCAGTAGCGGTAAACGCGTCTATGCTGTGGACAACCTCCGAATACGGTCGCGAATCAAACCGCGGGCCTTCAAACCTTACGCAACATACTTCTGAGCCAAGCAACGGGCTTGATAGGGACTATGCCTACGGCTGGAGCCAGGGCGTTGGCGAGTGTTTTACATTTTTGGTGCCAAATGCTTATGGCGGCGCATCGGGTACATCGGCATTTGATATTCCAAACTCAGCCATGACAAAAGCGATGGTTGCCAATCAAATACCCGAAGAACAGGCCGAAGGTTTTGTGGCGAATGGAGAACGTTTTGGCTTGTCCAGTTATTGGGGAGGCAAACAATTTACCGCTGGTCCATTTTATTTTGGAGCAGTGGTTTGCTTTCTGTTTGTACTAGGCTTGCTCATTGTTAAGGATCGCATTAAATGGTGGCTTTTAGCTACCGTAATACTTACTATGCTGCTATCATTCGGTAAAAACTGGCCGTATGTGTCAGATATATTTTTCAACTACTTCCCTATGTACAATAAGTTCAGGTCGGTTGAATCTATATTAACTATTGCAAGTTTATGTTTTCCTATCCTCGGTTTATTGGCCATACAGGAAGTTGTTAATGCAAAAGATAAAGCCTATATATTTAAAAGCTTAAAACTGGCATTTTATATTACCGGTGGGCTTACCTTACTGTTGATTATTGTACCAACCGTTTTCTTTAGCTTTCAAACAGATCAACAACAAAATATTATTACAGGGCTTACGCAGCTTTTTGCCAGTAACCACTTTCCTGATAATGTGGCCGGCAACCTGGCAAATAGCATAGGTAATGGTTTAGTGAACGACCGCGAAGCTTTGGAGCGTAACGATGCTATACGCTCGTTTATATTTATCGCCATAGCGTTTGGTTTGTTGTGGGCATTCATCAAACAAAAAATTAACCTTACCATAACCAGCCTGGCTTTTGCAGCGCTGATACTGATTGATATGTGGGGTGTTGATAAACGTTACCTGAGCGATGCAAACTTTGTGAGTAAGGATAACGTGGTACAGCCTGTTCAGCCAACTGAGGTGGACCAGATTATTATGCGCGACCCCGACCCTGATTTCAGGGTACTGGATATGACCGACACCCAGAACGGCCCTTTTAGTGATGCTAATACTTCCTTTTTTCATAAAAGTATTGGCGGTTACAGCGCGGCTAAATTAAAACGTTATGACGAGTTGATAAACAACCAGTTTAGCAAAAGCCTGAATAATGATGTGTTGGATATGCTGAATACCAAATACATTATTAATATCGACCCTAAAACACAGCAGGTAGGCATGCAAAGCAATGCATCAACCGCTTGCGGCCATGCCTGGTTTGTAAAAACTATTAAATACGCTGATAACGCCGACCAGGAAATGCAGGCCATTAGCAGCTTCGACCCTAAAAACGAGGCTATAGTTGATAAGCAATATAAAAACCAAATAACCCAGTTTGGCGCGCTGGACCCTAATGCCACCATAACTTTAACCAGTTACGCGCCCGAGCATTTGGTTTATCAAACCGGTTCAACTACCGCGCAGGTTGCAGTGTTCTCTGAAATTTATTACAAAGAGGGCTGGAAAATGTATATCGACGGGGCAGAACAACCATATTTCCGTGCCGATTACCTGTTGCGTGCGGCGCAAATACCTGTAGGTAACCATAAGGTTGAGTTTATCTTCCACCCAACATCCTATTACACCGGCGAGGATATATCGCTTGCCGGTTCGGTATTGCTGGTACTGGCCTTAGGCGGCGCGCTTTATGCCGAGAATAAGAAAAGGAAAAAAGCCGGCCCCGCACCCGATAAAAAACCGGAACCGGAGAAAAAACCCGAGGCAGATAAAAAGCCTGTGGCTAAGAAAAAGGGTTAAGAAATTATAAAAGAGAGGGTGTCATGCTGAGGCACTCGAAGCATGGGCGTAAAGGCCTGCCCGCATGCTTCGAGTACCTCAGCATAATACCCTCTTATTTTGCGTTTTTTAGCCATCCCCAAAGGAGAGGGTTACGTCTTCGTAGGGTCTCCCTACGCGCGGTTGTGGGCTGGGCATAATACTTGTACCTGTACACACAGGGTCCTCTGCGAGAGACCACTGCGGGGACAAAAATAACGTCTTTTTTACGTCTTCGTAGGGTCTCTCGCAGAGGACCCTACGCGGGTTGTGGGCTGGACATAATACTTGTGCCTGTAATAACGTCTTTTTTATTCCTGGGCGGATCTAATCATTCGTCCTTCTATTCCTCAACCAATACCATCCCAAATTAAAAGCGATTATAAAATGGTTAAGTACTGTTGGCACCAAGCCATAGTGCTTTTTCATAATATTAAAACGCTCTGTTAAGCTTTGGCGATGTTTGGCTTTTGACATGCCGCCAACCAGGTATTTAGCCACATAGCGGTTTACGTTTACAATTTTTTTTGCCTTTTTCGCTGCGCGGATTATCCAGTCGATATCAGCACTTAACTGGTATTGCGGATCATAAGGCTCAAGCAATGCGCGCCTAATATAAATAGCCTGGTGACTAATGCTCATGCCCAAATTAAACCCACGCCACGTAAATTGCGCGGGTGCTTTATGCCTGCGCTGGCCAAGACTTTCGCCTTTGGCGTTAATCATTTCTGTTTCACCATAATAAATATCCGCATCGAGTGCCGAGGCAAAAACTGCCGACACAGTATCCTCATCAAAAAATTCATCGCCCGAATTCATGAACAGCACATAATCGCCGGTGGCCATTGCCAGCCCTTTGTTCATGGCATCATAAATACCCTTATCCTTTTCACTGATTAATTTAGCTATGCGGTCTTTATACCGATGAATAATTTCCAGCGTTCCATCGGTAGACGCGCCGTCAATCACTATATATTCAATACCCGTGTATGTTTGATTTAAAACCGAAAGCATGGTGCGCTCAATATCTCCCGCGTTATTGTAAACCACGGTAATTACCGATAATATAGGCTTAACAGCGATCATTGGTTTAGCAGGCTTTTATAAACTTCCATATATTGTTGGGCTATATTCTCATTGCTGTAGCTATCCAGCACCTTTTGGCGCGCACTTAATCTCATTTCCTTTGCGTTTACCGCATACAGAAGCTCGTGCGCGCCTTCTGCAAGCTCATCAGCCGATTTAAATTGCGCCAGGTAACCGTTTTGCTGGTGGTCAATCATCTCGGGCAGGCCGCCTGTATTAAAGGCTACAACCGGCGTACCACAGGCCATGGCTTCCATTACCGTATTGGGCAAATTATCTTCTAAGGATGGTAATACCAGTACATCGGCCAGGCTGTATACTTCTGCCAGTTCCTCCTGTACCTTAATCATACTGAATTCATACACCCTAAAGGGTACCAGGCTTACGTCAAACTGCTTATTTTTGCCGAATATCACTACCTCAATAAATTCAGATTGCGGGTAATCGCGCTTTAAAATATCCAGGGCTTCCAGCAAATAAACCAGGCCTTTACGCTTATCGTTTACGTTGGCAGCGCCGAATAAAATAATTTTGGCAAAGGGGTTAATGCCCCATTTCTCACGCGAAGCAATTTTATCCTGCGGCGAAAAAATATCTGTATCAATAGGATTTGGGATAGCTTGAACCTTGAAGTTTTTTAACAAAGCGCTTTGCTTTGCCACGCCTGCCAGCCATTGGCTGCAGGTTACAAAGCTTACATTTTTAGCTCCGGCATACATCGCCGCTTTGCGCAGCCATCCGCTATGCGAAATATCATTTGGCCCCGCATCGCGCAGCAAATAACAATTGCCACATTCTCGCAAAAAGTTATCGCAGGTGTCGCTGTAATGGCAGCCGCCGGTAAAATCCCACATATCGTGCAAAGTCCAAACTATGGGCTTGCCAAGGGCAATTAATTCCTTTAAATTATCGGTAGAAAGAAAGCCCGAATTCACCCAATGGATATGCAAAACATCGGCATCCCTTACCAAGGGCTCGTTTACTATACTTGTTCCGGCTTTAGCCGTAGAAAAAGCAAATCGCACCGATTTATCCTTTTCATGAAAGAGGATAAAAGGTATACGCTCATATAAAAAAGTGATTTTGGCTTTCAGCCGACTAAAAAAATCTTTTGCAACCCCGGTTACACGCTCATTATCCGTTTGTTTATACTGAACCAAAAGCTGTGCATCAACACCCTGCAGAGCCAGCGCGTTTAGCAGGCGCACACAGGCAACAGGCGCGCCGCCACCGGCATCGGATGTGTTAATGAGCGTTATTTTCATTTACACAAGTATAGTATTATTTAAGGTACACGCGGAAATTTTTCTATTGGCCAGGAAAAGGCTTTTTAAAGTATATACAGCTCCAACAATTCATTATCTGTAATGGCATTTTTTTTGGCTAAAGCCAATACCTGATTTATTTATCATTGCCGTCACTTAAAAGTGACGGCAATGATAAAAATGTAGCTCTTTCATTGCCGTTGGCTTCAGCCAACGGATTAAGTTTACAATTCAGTTGGGCTTTAGCCCAAATCTGGCGCTTCTATAAATAACTAAGGTCGCTTTATTTAAAAAGCGATTTTCCTTTCTCTCGCCCGCATACGCCATTTTATGCCGAAAAATTTTACTTTTGATACCTGTAATAAAAACGCAGCATAAAAAATGTATCTATTCCAGGATTGGCAGGCAAACCGGCAGAATTTTAAAGGGCAGTTAGTGCTTTTTTTATTCCGTTCGGTGCAGTTGATTAACCGGTATACGCTGCTCAAAATCATTTTTATATGGCATTTGCTGGCTTACCGCTATTGGGTTGATTGGGTTTGGGGAATTGAGTTGCCACGCAAATTAACCGTTGGCAAGGGCTTATCGCTTTTTCATGGCCATGCGTTGGTAATTAACCAGGGGGTTATTATTGGTGAGGGCTGTACACTCAGGAACAGCACCACCATCGGCCACAAAAAACTGGCCGATGGCAGCTTTACCAAATGCCCGCGAATAGGTAACCATGTTGATATCGGCGCAAATGTTTGTATCATTGGCGATATTACCATTGGCGATAATGTAGTTATTGGCGCAGGCTCGGTGGTAACCAAAAACACCCCATCAAATTGCGTAGTGGTGGGCAACCCCGCCAGGATACTGGAAAAGAAAGAGGAAAATATCAGCTAAAGGCTATTGATGAATGGAGAGTAATTTAACCGATCGCGCGTTCTGGAAATCGTTTTGGGAATCGAAAAAAGACCTTATTTTTCCTATTAAACCCGATTATGTTTTTGGCGATATACTGGGTAAACTGATTGCCGAAAAAGGCATTAAAACAGCCATTGAATTGGGTGGTTTCCCCGGCTATTATTCCATCTATCTAAAAAAATACCAGCATCTGGATACTACCCTGTTTGATTATTATGTGCACAAGGGTATTATAAACGAGCTACTACAAAAGAACGGCTTGCAACCCGGCGATATTAATATTATTGAGTCCGATTTGTTTAACTATACCCCCACGCAGCTTTACGATATGGTTTTGTCGTTTGGCCTGATAGAGCATTTTAGCGATACTGCTGCCATTATCAAAACCCACCTGCAATTTTTAAAACCCGGCGGCACGCTGTTTATCACCCTGCCAAACTTCACGGGCGTTAACGGCTGGGTACAGCGCAAATTCGACCTGGAAAACTATAACAAGCACTATATTGATTGCATGAACCCCGCTTTTTTAGCCGAAACCTGCAAGCAATTAGGCTTAAAAGAAGTGGAATCGTACTACCACGGCCGCTTCTCCACCTGGCTGGAAAACCGCGCCGATAAACCCGCGATAGTAAAAGCTGTAGTAAAAGGCGTATGGCTGGCGGGGAAAATAATCACAAAATTAATTCCTGTTGAATCGAAATCGCTTTCGCCTTATATTGTGTTGAAGGCAACGAAATAAAAAACTTGTCATTCTGAGCGATAGCGAAGAATCTGTAATGCGGTGCACCAAGCGACGAGAGGGACTATTTCTTCTTCAAAAAATATCTTACCTGTAACTGCTTTATAAAAACCAATCCGCGTCTTACCAGCGTACCCTTACGGTTTTTAAGGAAATATCTGATGGCATGGTAAGCGTGATCATCCTCTTA
>Ga0302303_10000513_pt1 | contig 31109 bp, 27 predicted proteins | sample III_Palsa_E2_1_FD_194542 | JGI IMG/M metagenome (GOLD analysis project Ga0302303, IMG submission 194542) | Peat permafrost microbial communities from Stordalen Mire near Abisko, Sweden - III_Palsa_E2_1 | ecosystem: Environmental > Terrestrial > Soil > Palsa > Peat permafrost | place: Sweden...
ATCCGCCTCTTTGAGAATTCCAACGATCTGGCTTTCCGTAAATCGCGATGTCTTCATTCGAACCTCCCGACAAAATCCTGCCTGAAAGTTCTACTTTTGTCCTGTCTGAATTATTGGTGAGCTTACGGTTGCGATCGGCGCTTCTGGCCCTGAGGGGTTAAAAGATATCTTCAATCTGCTGGGGCAATGGCCTGAAAACATCGCGGTGGTTGTGATGGTGGTGCTTCACCGAGCAAGCGACGAACCAAGCTACTTGCGAGAGATGCTTGAAAAGAAGAGTCGGATTCCGATTGTCATTGCAAAGGAGGGGCAAAATCTGGAGGCTGGAATATGCTACATAGGAGAACCAGCAGAGCTCCTCACACTGGCGGAGGACGACCGTGTACACCTTGTGCCGGGATCGGGAAACCGTTTACGTAATCGTACCGTCGATGAATTATTTGTTTCGGTAGCGTCACATGCAGGAAGGCGGGCGATAGGTATTGTCCTTTCTGGCGCACTCGATGATGGATCCCGAGGTCTGGCGGCAATTCATCGCGCCGGCGGTCTTACCATGGTTCTCGATCCCGCGCGGAAGAGTCAAGGGATGCAGAAGAATGCAATCAATTTTGATGGGCCAATCAGCCTCGTCGGCACTGTGGCCGAAATCACTGCGGTTGTAGCCCAAGCGGCGTTATATTCGATGCGGCCATCAGCGTTTTCGTAAAATTTGGCGTGGCAGAGGCCTTCTCAGCATGCCGACGCGAAACTACTTGAACGTCGAACGCTTGCCAGCCGCGTTCAACATCGTGATGTTTTACCTCTACTCAAGACGAGCATCTAGAGTGATTTTGGCATTCAACACCTTCGATACCGGACAGCCGGCTTTAGCTGCCTCAGCAGCTTTCTCGAACGCGGCCGAGTCTGCGCCGGGAATCTTGGCACGAACGTCAAGATGAACGGCCGTGATCGCGTAACCCTCGGCGAGTTTGTCGAGTGTGACTTCCGCGGTGGTTCGGATGGTGTCGGCAACCATGCCCGCCTCACCGAGTATCAACGAAAGCGCCATCGTGAAGCAGCCGGCATGCGCCGCGCCCAGCAGCTCCTCAGGGTTGGTGCCTGGGCCGCTTTCAAAGCGGGCGGTGAATCCATAGGGGGCATCCTTCAGCACGCCGGTCTGGGTGGAAATAGCGCCTTTGCCATCCTTGATACCGCCATGCCAAATTGCCGATGCAGTTTTTTTCATTGAAGCTCTCCGTTGAAGTGAGCCTATCTCCCGTGGGATCTGGGAGAGGGGCGAAATGTGCCTGAATTCCATTTCTTTCGAGATTTGACCTTGCAAGCCAACAGTTCCTGCCGATGTTCTCGAAGCACACGCAAACCAAACAGCACACGCTAAAGATTCGCTGCCTGTTGCATACGCAGCGTTGCTTTCACCGTACGCCGTTTTGATGCATCTGCTGCGCTTATGTTCCCGCGCATTGCTTGCAATATTCCATATGGCGCGCTTCGACAGGGCGCGCAGCACGCCTGACCGTACGCGGCGCATTGCGCGAGAAAGGTACGCCTTACGCGGAACTGGCGCTAGGCGATGAAACGCTGAGCGATGAGTAACTGCTCGATGCGATATTGGCCGCGCCTAATCTTCCTGATTTACCTGGAATGCAGCCACTGCGTCTTGCAAACGCCGTGCCTGTTCTTCAAGCGAATGCGCGGCCGCCGCCGCTTGTTCCACTAGCGCGGCGTTTTGCTGGGTTACGCTATCCATCTGTGTAACCGCCAGATTGATCTGATCAATGCCAGTGCTCTGCTCGACTGTCGCCGCGGCGATTTCCTGCACAATGCCGGTTACCCGCGCGATGGCGCTATACGCTTCTTGCATGGTTGCACCGGTTTTTTCCACCAGTTCGGCGCCTACCCCCACTTTGCTCACCGCGTTCTGGATCAGGGTGCGAATTTCCTTGGCGGCGCTGGCGCTGCGTTGCGCGAGGGCGCGCACCTCGCTCGCGACCACCGCAAAACCGCGCCCCTGCTCGCCGGCCCGGGCCGCTTCGACGGCCGCGTTGAGCGCAAGAATATTGGTCTGGAATGCGATGCCCTCGATGGTCGCAATAATTTCGACCATCTTTTGCGACTCGCCGGAAATATCGCGCATCGTCGTCACGACCCGTCCCACCATCTCATTGCCGCGATCGGTAATCTGTGCCGCGCTGGTGGTGAAGTCACTGGCTGCTTTCGCGTTGTCGGCCGTCTGGCGGACCATCGAGGTAATTTGCTCCATGCTCGCCGCGGTTTCCTCCAGCGAGGCGGCCTGGTTTTCGGTGCGCGCCGACAGATCGGCATTGCCGCCGGCGATTTGGACCGTGGCCGTCGCGATGTTGTCGGCCGCGTTCTTGATCTGCCCGATTGTGCGGGTCAGCGCACCACGCATGCGCTCCATCGAGTGGATCAGGCTATGGTTGTCGCCCACACGAGTTTGGATCACCATTACCAGATTACCCGAGGCAACGGCGTCCGCCACCTGCGCCGCGTAGCCCGGGTCACCGCCGATGGTGCGTTGGATGCTGCGATTGATGGTACTGGTCAGCGTGACCAGTACTACGGCGATCACGATAAACACCCCGGCCGCCGTGTAAAGCGATTCCATGAAGGCGGCATCGATATCGTCCACATAAGCGCCCGTTACGATAATCCAGTCCCAGGGCGCATAACGCAGCGCGTAGCCGATCTTGGCGACCGCCTTGGCCGGTGTAACGTTCGGATGGGGGAACACATAGTTGACGAAACCGCCTTGAGGCAATTGCGCTGCCGCAGCTATGGCTACATAGTGATAACGCCCATCTGCATCGGCCGTCCGGCTCAAATCGTCGCCAACCGTGTTGGGCTTAATCGGGTGCATCACCATCTGCGGCTTGGAATCAATCACCAGGAAATAACCATCTTCGCCGTAGCGCACGTCGCGCAGTCGGTCGAGCGCCTGCTTACGCGCGTCCGCCTCGCTAAGTGCCCCGCTTTGCGCCAGCGCCGCATATTCCTTGACGATGCCCAGGCCAATTTGAGCGCTGTTAACCAAGTCGTTCTTGCGTTCCTCCAACCTTGTTTGACGCGACTGGTAAGCCGCGAACACGGCCACCATAAACAGAGCGATCATGCTGATAATTAACGGTAGCCATAGTTTTTGCTTGAAACTGAGTTTACTCATTTGAAATGCCCCCGTATTTCAGCAATAAGTCGAATCAATATTTAAGACAGGCCGACGCCACAAACGACTCCAGGGTTACACAGTCTCTTTTTGATTTATCGGTGTATCTAGGGTTAAACCCGTTATCCCCGCTGTCATACTAGATATTTATTTGCGACGCCTCTCTCGGGTAGTCGTCCTTTTGGTGCAAAATCTGGCGCTATAATCCTGATGAGAGGGTCCCCAAAACACCGGGCTGAGCAATGCCCGGCGCGTTGCCGTACGGTTCTGCGTCCTGATGGTCGTCACGTTTGCCGCCGGCGCGAGTTCTTCGGTGGACGTTGAATTCGCGAAAAAATTAATTGGCAGTCAAATGACCAAATCGAGGCACGCAAGCCGGGTTGTGATAAATCGTAACGGTCATTTTGACTATCTCTATTGAGCAGGGGTTTCGTACCAATGCTGGGAGCGGTTGACGACGCTGACCACCGGCAGCATCACCGGAACTTCGATCAGCACGCCGACCGGCAGGTTAGCGTGCGCGAATTCCATGTGCCCGATTGGCGTAATCCTCTTTTTTTACGCTGGGCTCGGCGGCGAACAGCGCCGAGTAGAACCTAATACTGGCCGGCAAATTCGCCACACCGACATGGACGTGAAAGCGTTTCATGGTTGTTTCTCCGTTGCGGTTCTACAAACAGCCACCGGCGAACAAGGATTGCCGCTGCAGCAGTTTTCCGTCAGATAGCCCAGTAGGCCGTTCATCGTGTCGAAGCTCGCTATATAGATGACAAATCGCCCCTCCTGACGGCTCGTGATGAGGCCCGCATGCGCTAATTCCTTCAAATGGAAAGACAGCGACGACGGCGCCACATCAAGCATGGTCGCAAGGTTCCCGGCGGGGAGGCCCTGTGGGCCGACTTCAACGAGCGCGCGAAATACAGCAAGACGTGACTCGTGAGCGAGCGCAGCAAGGGCGGCAATGACGTTTTTAGTTTCCATATTTCAATATTAATCGAAATATGGAATATGGAATATGGAATATGACAAGGAATCGTTTGGTGGAAAAGCTGGGTATGCTTCCAAGCCACGGGCCATGAGCGTTGCACGACCACGTTCCGCAATGCTTTCCCAGGGTACCGACAGGCCCACACCGTTGCGACCGAGTCATTTTTAATAGATAATAGATAAAATACACTTACCATGAAAAATCATGAACACAAGAAGCGTTGTTGCGTTGACCGGCGAAGGCCTCGCCAGTGATCAAATCGTTGAAATCGCACGGCACGGCGCTCTCGTCAGTTTTGGAGAAAGCGCTCGCGCGGACCTCGTGGCGACCCGAAAATTCATTGGCGAGAATTGGCTGGTGGACGATGCCCCGCTCATGTATGCCTTCAATACAGGGGTCGGCGCGCTGAAAAATCAGAGGATCAGTGCACAAGACATAGCGAGATTTCAACGGAATTTGATTCATTCCCATTCGGCGAGCACCGGGGAGACAATGCCCAAGGAGGTCGTCCGTGCGATGATGGCCATTCGCATCAACACCTTTGCGCGTAACCATTCCGGCATCCGTATCGAAGTCGTTGATCGGCTTGTTGCGATGTTGAATCACGGCATCACCCCGCTTATTGCGGCGAAGGGCAGTGTCGGAGCGAGTGGCGACTTGGCGCCTTTGGCGATGATGAGTGGAGCCTTGCTTGGCTTGGAACAAGCAAAAGTCGAATTTCAAGGCGCGGTTATCAGCGCTAGATCCGCATTCGAGCAAGTAGGGATGGTGCCTACCTTCGATGTAGAGGCCAAAGACGCGACGGCCTTGATCAATGGCTCCACTGCCTCGCTGGCCTACGCCGTTATCGCTGCGTTTGACGCCAGACGCCTGTTATCAAGCGCCACGATTTCGCTTGCGCTTTCTCTGGAGGCCATAAGAGCCGAGCGTTCGTGTTTTGAAGACCGAGTCATGTTGGCTCGCCCGCACCGGGGACAACGTCGGGTTGCTCTGGCGATCAGACGGCTGCTGGAAGGAACCGCCCGTTGCACTGACGAAGCGCGCGCCGTGGCGCTGGAAGACGCGTTACGCGGCGAGGGCGGGGCAAGCGGTGCATCAGCAGGTACCAAGGCGCAGCCGCGCATACAAGATGTTTATTCGTTTCGCTGCGCGCCTCAGGTCTACGGCCCCGTTCTTGACGCCCTCGACTATATCGATGGGATTCTGCTCACGGAGATGAACAGCGCCACCGACAATCCGCTGATTTTCTCGTCGGATGAAGGATATGACATCGTCTCGTGTGGCCATTTTCACGGCCAATACATTGCCCAGGCCATGGATCTGCTGGCATTGGTTGTCACCGATCTGAGCGCGATCTGCGACCGCCGTAGTAATCTGTTGATAGATCCGGCCTATAATTACGGGCTGCCGAGAAACCTGATCGCGGTTGAACCCGGTATCAATACGGGATTTGCGGTGGTTCAGAGCATGGGCACAGGCCTCGTTCTGGAAAACGTGGGGCTTTGCAGTCCCGCGAGTGTGATAAGTCTGCCTGCCAAGGGAAACCAGGAAGACCATATCAGCAACTCCTGTTTTGCTGCGCGCCGCACCCGAACCGTTGTAGAAAACGCGCAGGGGGTCGTGAGTGCGGAGATCCTTATCGCGTCGCAAGCCCTCGATCTCGCTCAGCCGGCTTTCTCCAACCAGCCTGTCGGGCGGGGAGCGCGTGCTGCCTGGGAGCAGGTCAGATCGGAAGTGCCTGCCATGCTGGGTGACGATCGCTGGGTTCATGACGACATCGAAGCGATAAGGTGTATGGTGCGGGACGGGAAAATGATAGACGCCGTTGAGGCCGCCTGTGGCGACATATGGGGGCCGTCGGAATAATAGGTGAAACCAAAGTGGATAATGAAACCTCTGACTCGCTTCCAGCGCAAATCGCCGCTGCGTTGGCAGAGCAGATTATTCGAGGAATCCTCAAACCAGGCGACCGTGTGAGGCAGGATGCGGTTGCGCGCGACTTCAATGCGAGTCACGTGCCTGTGCGGGAAGCTTTCCGACAATTGGAAGCACGAGGCTTGCTGGTTTCCCGTGCCAGAAAAGGAGTGTATGTCGCGCTGCTGGATCAAGCGTCGATCGTAGAGATCACGCGTATGCGAACGGCACTCGAAGTGCTTGCTTTGAAGCATGCGATCGCCAATCTTGGGGAAAATGATATTGCTCTGGCGCAGCAGGCGATAAGCCAAGCGGATTGTTCCCAGGACATGAGTGCATGGGAAGCCGCGAACCGAAGCTTTCACTCGAATTTGTATCGACCTTGCGGTATGCCGCGTCTGCTGGTTGAAATTGAGACGCTTCATGAAGCAAGGTTACGCTATATGTATGCGACGGCGACCATCATCGATTGGAATCCGGCCTCACAAGACGAGCATATGGCGATTATCAACGCGGTCAAAGCGCGTAACGCAAAGCTCGCCTGTTCGCTGCTGGAAGAACATATCAATGAGGCAGGCGAAATTCTAATTGATGCTGTGCGCAAGTTGCCACACTGACTGCCGGTTTCGCTCATCGAGATGTGCAAAGCCGAGGGGCTCGAAAGAAGGCCCGATGAAGCCGTGTATTAATCCCGGTAATACTTAGCATACCGAATTTTATTTTCTTTTTCCTTACCTCGATAAAACCATTCTTCGTCGGCTTGTGATCGCTGGCGCTGAGATAATTTATTAAAAATTTAGTAATCTTAATTTGTATAAGCGAATAAAAAATCTTATATTTTTACGGCGGCATTCGATTTGAAACGTTGACGACTTCCCGTTTAAAATTGCCGCAATCTACCGCACGCTTGCGTAACCCGATAAGACAGGAATCATTGCCATCCACTTAATACTCTAAATTTAAGATCAAATATAATTCTTACGAAAACATTACATATGATATCCATTATTTCAAATAAAGCTGCAATGGCACATAACCAACATAATTTATTTTAAATTTACCAATTTCAATTTCATTATGGTATTTTTTTAAAAATTGTCTGGAAGCAGGCAAAGCATCACTAGCGATGTTTCGTTACTTGGGCCAAGGAACATATTGATGTCGGGAGCACAAGGCTAATCGATAGCACCGCCCGCAATTTAACAATTTGTTTTTCATGAGCACTTGGTTTAGCCGATTGATTTTCATTCAAATAATCCGGTTTCAAGGCAAACATGATCAAACCTTCCGACCAACGAGATCTGGATAAGGCCCGTACTTTTCAGTTTCTGGCGCTGCTGGTGGCGTTGATCCCATTGGTCGGCACCGTCGCTGCCGGATTTTTATGGTGGCAAGGATGGAGGCCCGGATGGGCTGAGGCGGGGTTGTTTGCGTTGTTTTATTTAATCACGCTGACCGGCATCGAGGTCGGTTTCCACCGGCATCTGTCGCATCAGGCGTTTAGCTGCAAGTCATGGTTGACCACGACATTGACCGCATTCGGTAGTATGGCGTTCCAAGGGCCTGTGATTTGGTGGGCAGCGACCCATCGCCGCCATCATCAATTTGTCGATACAGCGGGCGATCCGCATTCACCTTATTGGACTGCGTCCGGCACCGCGCTCGGATTCTTTGCAGGTTTTTTTCACAGCCATATTGGCTGGTTGTTTCAGATGAAGCAAACCCATCCCGAAGGTTGGGCGAAATGGGGCAGGGACATGTATTGCCAGCCCGTCCTGCTCACATTCCAAATCAATTACCTGATGTGGCCGATACTCGGCCTCCTGCTGCCTGGTGCGCTGGGCGGGTTGCTGGGCTGCTCCTGGCGTGATGCACTGATGGGTTTTTTATGGGGCGGCTGTGTTCGTTTGCTGGCGGTCAATCATATTTATTGGTCGATCAATTCTCTTTGCCATTTGCTGGGGCCACGCCAGTTCAGCAAGAAAACCGGTCATAGCTGCAATATCCCGCTGCTGGCGTTGTTCTCGCTTGGCCAAAGCTGGCACCGCAACCATCATCAACAACCGACTTCCGCCTATGTCGGACACCATTGGTGGCAGGTCGATCCGGGCGCATGGATGATCGTCGCCTGGAAAAAGCTGGGCTGGGTCGAGCAAATCCGGCCATTAAGATTCACCCTGGCCAATCAGGAGAGTCCAGATGCCGCACACCCTGATTGATACGGTTCTACGTCGCAGGGAATCGTCGGATACGCTGTATTCATTCCAGGAACGCAGCGGCGATGAATCGCTTGGCTACGCGGCACTATACGATGACGCCAGTAGTGTGGCGGCCCTGCTGCAAAGCGAGTTCGCACCGCGGTCGGTGGGCTTGCTGTTGTTTCCCGCGGGCCTGGACTTTATCCGGGCATTTTTTGGCATGACGCTCGCCAACATGGTTTCGGTGCCGACGCCGCTGCCTAAACCTAACCGTCCGCTCACCCATGTGAGCCATATTGCGCTTGATTGCCAAGCCAGTTTTGTGCTTTGCGCCGGTGCCGATTTCGACAGGTTGCGCGATTTATTTATAGATACTCCGCTGGGCCGCTTACCCTGGATCAACCTCGACGATCGAGCCCGCTTTGCCGGACCGGATTGGCGCCGGCCGTCAGTGACGGACGATCTAACCGTCTTGTTGCAATACACATCGGGGTCAACCGGCACGCCCAGAGGTATTCCTCTCAGTCATCGTAACCTGCTCAGCAATCTGGAGGCGATCCGCCTCAATTTCGGCCACAGCAGCGCAAGCCGGGGCGTGATCTGGCTACCGCCTTACCATGATATGGGCTTGATCGGCGGCTTGCTTGAGCCGTTGTATGTCGGTTTTCCCGTACTGCTGTTTTCACCGTTCCAGTTCTTGCTGCACCCGATTAAATGGTTGCAAGCGATCAGCGACTTTCGCGCCAGCACCAGTGGCGGCCCCAATTTTGCCTACGACTACTGTGTCAGCAAGATTAGCGAAGAACAGAAGAGCTGCCTCGATTTAAGTTGCTGGCAAGTGGCCTTCGTCGGCGCCGAGCCGATCCAGGCGGCCACGCTTAAGCGCTTTGAAACGGCTTTTCGCGCGGCAGGATTTGCCTCGACCGCCTGGCATCCATGTTATGGCTTGGCCGAAGCGACACTGCTGGTGTCTGCGAAAACCATCGCACAAGAACGCTTTGAATGTTGCTTCGATCAACGCGCTCTGGAGCAAGGCGCTGTACAGGCCGTCGACGCCACTCACGCGCATGCAAGGACCTTGGTTTCATGCGGCTTGCCGGCGCAATCGACAGCAGTGCGGGTGATTCATCCCCATGACCAGACCGAATGCGCTGAAGGTTGCGTCGGGGAAATCGACATTTGCGGGCCGGGTGTGTCCGCGATCGGCGATGGCGGCCCGCCGTTCCGCATACGCTCAGGCGATCTTGGTTTCTTCTGGCGCGGCGAACTTTTTTTGTGCGGACGCCTAAAGGAAATGCTGATTTTCAAAGGAAGAAATTTCTTCCCCCAAGACATAGAGCTGTCGATACAAAACAGTCATGTTGCGCTGGAAATCCATGCCGGTGCGGCGTTCTCGGTAGAAGATCCGTCATCAGGCGCGCGCCTGGTGATCATCCAGGAACTGAGGCGGCAATTCCGGCAGGTCGATAAACGCGAAGTCGTGCAGAACATCCGCAGGGCGCTTGCCATTGAGCATGACTTGCAGGCTGAAACAATTGTCTTGGTGCCACCAGGCACTATCCCGCGCACCAGTAGTGGAAAGATCCGTCGCATCCATGCTCGCGATCAATATCTTGAGCGTCGGTTCGAACCTCATATTTCTTAAATCAGGGGCCCGCATCATGGAAAACGCACCAGCAATCGACCCGATCGAGCCGGAAGACGACAGGGCGGTCACGGTCAACCATCGTTATCTGCGCCGCGCCCAGCTATGGCATGCAACGCTGGTGACCACGCTGTTTCCGGTGCTTGGCGTCGCTGCCGGCATCATTTTGACGCTGGCTTGGGGCTGGGACAGCCGCGTGCTGTGGATACTGGGCCTGTCATACGTCCTGACCGTGATCGGTCTTGAAGTCGGCTATCACCGGTATTTCACCCATCTGGCATTTAAAACGCCGTCCTGGGTCAAGGCGGTGCTGGCGATTCTAGGTAGCATGTGCGCCCAGGGACCCGTCATTTATTGGGTTGCCAACCATCGGCGCCACCATCAGTTTTCCGACCAAAAAGACGATCCGCATTCGCCCAATGCCGGTTATTCCGGCCTTTCGTGGCGTGGATTCTGGCATGCCTATGTCGGCTGGACCTACACCCACGCAACACCAAACACGGCGCGCTTTGCCCAAGACTGGCTGCAAGACCCGACGGTCTTTCGTATCAACCAGCACTACTTCCTGTGGCTGTCTGTCGGCGCGCTGCTGCCCGGCGTGTGGGGCATGCTCTGGATCGGCGGTTGGCAGGGGTTTTTGCTGGGCGTGGTCTGGGGTGGGGCTATCCGCATTTTTCTGGTCACCAACGCGGCGCTCGGTGTCACCTCCCTGTGCCACATCGCCGGAAGCCGCCCGTATCGCACCCGCGATCAAAGCCGCAACGTGCTCTGGCTGGTATTACCGACCTTCGGGCAGGCTTGGCACAACCATCATCACGCCTTCCCCCGCTCGGCGATCATGGGCTTCGAGTGGTGGCAAGTGGACCTGGGCGGCTGGACTATTCGACTATTGGAATTCTTTGGCTTGGCCACGGATATCCGTTGCCCCACCGCCGAGCAGCGCGCGCGGCTCCTTAATAAGCAATAAGAAACAAAAGTACACGATAAAAGGAAAATCATGACCACATCCGCATTGAATCATATCGACAGCGACTCTCTTACCGCATGGATTATTGATAAGCTGGCTCATTTGCTAGGTGTCGATAAAGGAGCGGTGGACAGAGAGCTTCAGTTTTCCGACATGGGCATAGACTCCATCATGGCCGTCTCGCTGGTCGGTGAACTTGAAACTCACTTCGGTACCGACCTCGATCCGACCTTGCTCTACACCCATCCAACGATAGTCGACTTGGTGTCGTATCTGTGCGAGGGAAAAAAATGACAGGGGCGACCGGCGCTTCAGCTCAAGCCATCAGCCACCACTACGATATCAGCAACGATTTTTATCAATTGTGGCTGGACCCGTCAATGACTTACTCGTCGGCCCTGTGGGACAGCGCTACCGATCTGCACAGCGCGCAACTGGCCAAACTGGATTGGCATCTGGCCCATCTTCATTTGCAGCCGGGACAACGCTTGCTCGATATCGGCTGCGGCTGGGGCGGCCTGCTCGAGCGTGCCGAATACAATTATGGTGTGCGGGGTACGGGGCTGACACTGAGCCCGGCGCAAAAAGAGTGGGCCGACCGCGTGCCGCATCCCATGCGCGCCATCCAACTGGAAAATTGGCAAGATCATGTGTGCGATGAACTCTACCATGGCATTGTATCGATAGGCGCTTTTGAGCACTTCGCCAAACAGGGGTTGAGTAAAGCCGAACGCAGCGATAACTATCGCCATTTCTTTGAGCAGGCGCACGCATGGCTGGTGCCGGGTGGATCGTTATCGTTGCAAACTATCGGTTGCGGCAATATGCTGCGCACCGATTTCAGCACGTTCTTTGCGACCGAGATCTTCCCCGAATCAGACTTGCCCTGCCTGGACGAAATAATCAGCGCTATGCAATTCCTGTTTGAAGTGAAACTTGTCCGCAATGATCGGCATGACTATGCCAAGACGCTGCGACTATGGCTGAGTAATTTGAGCGAGCATAAGGCATCGGCCCTGGAAATGGTCGGACCAACCGTAGTGACACGCTACCTTAAGTATTTCAAACTGGCGATTATCTCGTTCGAGCAGGCCGGCACCATGGAGTTATATCGCTTGGCCCTGAAACGCATCGACAATCCCAGGGATCGGCGATGAAACACACAGGGCAAGCAATCGCGGTGATCGGTATGGCCGGCCGCTTTCCCGGCGCGCCCAATCTTGCCGCCTATCGCGCACTGTTGCGGCAGGGCGGCAGCGGAATTTGCACCGTCCCGCCTGACCGTTGGGATGCGGAGGCATTCTACAGTCCGGGCCGTCCCAAGGCATCCAAAATGAACAGCACTCGCGGCGGGTTCCTTGACGATGTACGGGCTTTCGACGCGGGGTTTTTTAATATCGCTCCAGCCCAGGCACGCGCGATGGATCCGCAGCAGCGCATCTTGCTCGAAACGAGCTGGGCCGCGCTTGAATCGGCCAATCTGCAAGCGGGCCCGCTGGCCGGCAGCCTCAGCGGCGTGTTCGTTGGCGTCAGCAACTATGACTATGGCCGCATCATGTCGCGGCAAATGCAGACGATTACCGCTTACAGCGGTCTTGGCACGGTGCAATGCATACTGGCCAACCGGTTCTCTTATTTCCTGAAACTCAACGGCCCCAGCCTGGTCGTCGACACGGCATGTTCGTCTTCCTTGGTCAGCGTCCACCTGGCATGCCAGAGTCTCGCTTGCGGCGAGATTGACCTGGCTTTCGCCGGCGGCATCAATATTATCCTGGCTCCCGAAGTATCGATAGGATTCGCCCGCGCCGGTATGCTGTCCCCGGATGGCGAATGCAAGGCATTCGACGCGGCAGCCAATGGTTATGTGCGCTCCGAGGGATGCGGCATGGTGCTTCTCAAGCGCCTTGAAGATGCCGAAGCCGACCACGATCCCATCCTGGCGGTGATCCTGGGGTCGGCCACCAACCATAACGGCTTGAGCAACGGCATGGCTGCGCCCAGCACCAAAGCTCAGCGACAATTGATCGAACTGGCGCTGGAGCGGGCCAAGGTCGCCCCTCACCAGATTGAATATGTCGAAGCGCACGGAACCGGCACCGTATTAGGTGATCCCATCGAAATGGAAGCGCTGAAATCAATTTTCAAGCTGTCGCCCGAGCGGCAAAAAACATTGGCAGTGGGTTCTGTCAAAAACAATATCGGCCATCTGGAATCCGGCGCCGGCATTGCCGGATTCATCAAAGCGGTACTCTGCGTTCATGACGGCATGATTCCGCTGCACCGGAATTTCCAGCAATTAAACCCGTTGATCTCGCTCGCCGACAGCCCGATACGTATTCCCACCGAAACCGAATCGTGGACCAGCGCGCAGCGCCTGGCCGGTGTCAGCTCGTTCGGGTTCGGTGGCGCGAATGCCCACTTGATACTGCAAAACTACAGTGCCCCAACACCGGCGACGACGTATCGGCAGCCATGCTATCCGGTCGTGCTGTCGGCCAAATCGAGTGAAGCGCTGCATCGATTGCTGTTGCTGTATCGCGATTTTCTTGATCAGAGCGAGCTGCCGTCTCTGGCGGCAATAGGGCGGATTACCACGCTGGGGCGCACGCATTTTCTGTTCCGCTGGGGGAGCGCCGTTGCCACCATCGACGAACTGAAGCGACACATTTCCGATGCGGCCTTGCGAGCTCCCGATGCATGGCTGCGCAATGACAGTAACGTTGCTGATCGCGGCACCACGATTTCCATCGCCAATGCCGATGACGCCATCGCGTCATTTGTTGCGGGAGGAAGTGTCGATTGGCGCCACTTTTATCCGGACGGAATTCCGATGCGCGAACAACTGCCGCACTATCCTTTCGGCCGCGAACATTTTTGGATGAGAGAGGATTGATGCAAGAGGGCGTACTTACGCGGCAGGCTAACCTCTATGGCCGCTGCCGACGGTAAAGTTTTTGCCACGCCTCATCATCGTCCCTGGGAACCGCGCCTGTCCTGCTTTGGATCATGCTTTCCAGTCGGCGCCAAATCAGGTAACGGTCAAATAGATAGTTTGCCCATCCGTTGATGGCGCAGTAGCGTATCGTTTGGCTACGGTGATGCACCGCGTGATATCGGGGCGACATCAAAAATCGATGTTCCTGGGCAAATCGAATTGCTTTAAACCGACTGTAGCAATGGCCAAGGTTATGAAAGAAGGAAAGGAAAAAAAGACAAATGGCCAGTTCCAGACAGAGCAGCATACCGATAAAGGTTGACGCAGAGTGCGGTAGTTGGCTGATACAGAAGGCAAGCGGAGCCACGATCAAGGCGGATGGGGCCGAGCCCAGCGACGCATGTTCGAGCCAGCCATACTCCAATACGTGCAGTGGATGAGAATGGTGCTCCCTTAAAATGGACAGGGCTCGTCCCACTTTCGCTTCATAAAACCAGGTATCGGCAGTCCAATGGATGATTCCGGACGCAATATCAGAAAAATAATAGCCGGCCAGCAGCACCAGTGCAATCACGATTGACGATGGCGCCGTTTTTTGCCAATTCACTTCCAACCAAACCAGGCAGAAAACAATCAGCAGAAAATTCGCACCCACACAAATTCGCATTACAACCCGGTCCCTGACGGTTGACTTAAGAAAAAATGCATTTTTAGCTAACATATTTATTTGCCATGAAGTGTTTAGTTTGGCATTTAATTATTTTTAAATCGATATTTAATAAAATCAAAAAATGATTCTTCATGAACGTCAAAACGTAACGATATCTCATTTCTGAGCCGCAAAAAATCCTGATACTCTTCAGTTTTTTGGAAAGGATGCAATTTAAAAAAAGAAAGTAAACCTGGGATGCTGAATAAACCTGACCACAGGAAACACTCAGGCCACTTCGTCACGATTTGTGCTTGCTCTATTTGACCCTGTGCAAGCATATGCCGTAATTGTTTGACTTGTGTGCTGAAATGCCCATTTTTCCGATGATGCGAGGCATGCAAGCCAAACAAGAGTTGTGCCGAATTATAGGTTGGATTCAGGTAGATGGCACCATCCTTGAAATACTTTCCATTCGCTTTATGAGTGATGTAGTTGGTCAGTATCGTCGATGTTATGGTGAAGGCATAAAACAAACCGAACACCAGTGGCGCGGCATAGATGAAACTGGCAATGAAAAAATACGTAATCAACTGGTGCGTGGCAGCACGGCTGTAGCTGGTTATTTCAACTTGGCGCCTGGAATTGACGAATTCATAGGTTTTACCAAAATTGAGTATTGACATCATCAGTGGGGTTAACAATATCGGAAACAACGATTTGATAACGTATCCGCCTGAATTTATCAGAGTGGCTCTTTTTATTTTTTCAGTTTCATTCATTTTTCCAGGGTATTTTTTCGACTGGAGATCGTGATGTGCTTTGTATATGTGATGCAGATGCCAGCTATGTACATCCATGCCGCTGGATATTCCCAGCCCAAAACTGAGTATTTTTCCAAGCCGGGGTGAGGTAACCAGCGACCCATGTGCATGGTAATGTTGAACGTAGTTAATATCGACGATCAAAAATAAACACAACATCGACATCAATTGCAGCCCCAGTATCTGGTATCCAGCGCCTAGTTTCCAGGCGAGCAAAGCTATCAGTTGTATCGGCAGGCAAGTCAAAGCTCTGTAATAGTTCAACTTGTCATGCGGATGATACAGGTCTGGCGCTTCATTTTTTATGAGGAGCGCCACCGTACCTTGATTGATGTCGATATTGCCTGATTTTTCCATATTTTTTCTTGTGTTATGTCGTTTTGTGTGGATTTTGGCTTTCGATAGTATGTCTGGTAATCGGACGGAAAGTAAACAAACTTCAGAAGTTCGAGCCTGATAGATAATCTGGCCGTGCGTGAAATACCCGGTGGTGTTCCCGGGTGATCAGGTTGCCAACGTTCAACAGCCTGCTGGAGGCTTCGCCTATGAATGGGCTCCATCCGAGTTGTACAATACGAGCTTTTCATCCACTTTTATTTGTTGATCGTCAGCGCTTTGATTTTCGCTTGATTGGCGTTCATATTTTTTACAATAGGCGATATTACGGCCTGTTTCAAATTCGCAAACCGCGCTTTCAATTCTGGCTTCTGTCGTCGTATTTGCCTGGGCGGCTTTTGGGCGATGTCTACGACGCTAGGACACCACCATCCATTTCTGTTTAGGCGTCATGCCGCCGGTGCCGCACACCAAGACGGCGGAAGGCCACGAGGCACTCCGATCTCTCAACGCCAAGCTAGATAAGCAAGTGACGTTGTGTGCTTTACATAGTTAAAAACGAGATAAAAGACACTTCGGATCGCGTGTTTTCTGTTCGTCCCACGCGAATATCGGTGGGTGAGCGTCAATAGCATGGCTTCAATTTCACCATGAGGACCACCATGCTACCGCCAAACAATGATACGGTAAATTCCCGCCCATCCTTCGATGCAGAAGGCAGGACCTCGACCGAGATAGCCCGCGAGCCCGTCACACGTCCGATATCTCAGCGACGATCGAGTTCCGTATTTTCAGCGTTGCCTGAGCTCGAGCGCGGCCCTTCCAATCGCACTCAGGAAGGCGAACCGCCGTTATCGACACACCAAGAACCGCCGGGAAACTTGCGCGGCACCACCACAACCGCCATGACCTATCTCGCGTCGAAAGCTCATGAAGTTGATCTCGTCGGCGCTCTGGCGCCACGCAACGATCGAGATTTCCGCAGACTGATCGGACCACAGGGTGCTGCCGCCTCGACCGGTACGGTCGCAATTCTCGAGCATCTAGAACGACTTGAGCACGACATAGGCTTGCTTGAGATTCCCCAGGCGGCGAAACGTACGCTGCAACTCGATATCGCGGAAATTCGATCCGACATCGCGGGGCTGACGAACGATAAGGCGCGCGCGGACTATGCGGCACTTGTTGCAGTGCGGCTAGTACTCAGCCCCTTGCCGGTCCTGTTACCCCTTCTGTCGAACCCAACGCAGTTCCATGGTGCTGCATTAATCATCGCGTCGGTAGTCAAGACCAGCTTCATTGCGATGGGACTTTTCTTGAACCCGACTGCCAACGGGAAAGTAGTAATCCGCCACGCAATGAATCGCGATCTGGCCAACAACTTGCAAGCGCTTATGCTGCTGGCAAATATAGTCCCCACGCCGAAGGCCGAAGCAATCTCCAGCAGCGTTCCATATAACGTTGTGGTGGGCATAACCGGATTCATTGTGCTCATGGTCGCCTTTTATGGAAAAAGCGCAATCAAGGCGCAATACAATCTCCATCGGCATGGAGCTACCTCACCGAAAAAGTTGGGCGACTATGCAGAGTCGTTATCAGACGAGTCAAAGCAATTTCTAACGCAAATGGCGGGGCGTACCCATGATCAATACAGTGCCTTGCAGGACGAGCGAAGGACATTCAAGGCGGCAGGCAAGCGTCTGACGAGCTCGGCCGACTGGCAAGTCAGCCAGATTCTCGGCGGCATGGAGAAACTTCAGCAAGATATGCTCCGGCTTGCCGGCGTAAAACCGGTTGAGGGTCACAACGAAGACAAGGTCGGTAAAAGTATCATGTTCGGCATTAGCGCAGCGGTGCTGTTCGCACCGATTATCCCCGTCACAGGCCTGGCGATCACTCCAAAACCAGAAACCATCCCGATGGTTGACCTGATAATCGACTATGCCTTCACCATGTTTCATATGGGGGCCATCCTCAGGAACCCCAGTGCCAGCGTGCAAGAAGCGCAAGATGCCTTCGCCCAATGGGTCGGTTTTAGTGGGGTTATGTCGTACTGCTTTGGTGCAAACGCTGCGCAGCACGATCCCGTGTCTAAAGGAGGAAAGGCATTCGCGGAGTTTGCGATTGGACTGTCGATCGCGAACGTCACGCTGGCCACACCGCTCGGAACCACGATGGCCGATTTTGTTTCACTTATTTTCAACAAGCTCCGTCTCAAAGACGAGGCAGGCGCACGCCGCGATCTCACGGTATTGGGCGAGCAAATTATGCAGAGCATGCCGGAGATACCACTACAGGAGAGAGTCGGCACCACGCAAGAAATCCCGGTCGAGGGCGACGTACCCTCAGAGAGGCGCGTCAGCCAGTCGGAAGAATCGTCTCGCTCCGAGCGGATTCTCACGGTGCCGGGCGAGCAAATTATGCGGAGCATGCCGGAGATACCGCTACAGGAGAGAGTTGGCACCGCGCAAGAGGTCCCGGTTGAGGGCGACGCACATTCAGAGAGGCGCGTCACCCAGCCAGAAAATCGGCTCGCTCCGAGCAGCTAGGGATTCAGCGATGCCGGGTTAGCAAGCCCGTCGGCGGCAACGGTGATCGCAGAAAATCGGTATCCCCGGAACGACGAAGGGCTGCATGTGCAGCCCTTCGGATCTTGAACATGCAGGGTCGATTGCATCCTGCGCAACAATGCAACCAGCAAATCGTCTCCTATATCGTGGCCAAAACGGTCGTTTACCGTCTTGCAGCCGTCCAGGTCTAAATAGACCACGGCGAGCGAGGTACCCTGGCTCCTACTGGGTACCCGCGCATGATTGTGCCGGCCGGCAACGGCGTGCCAAGGATGCTCATCCAGCCGGAGCAAAAGAAGTCGAACTGCATGTGAATCAGATATTCGCAATTCGCCATAACCAAATCTGTTTTTGTTGGTTGTGGGAATAGTGTTTACCCAGCGAAAATTGTCCCGCAAGCTCAGCAAGCGAATGCCCGTATGATTTGCCGAGCATCAGCGCGGCGCTGCCTTGGTTTTGCGGAGGCGCCGTGCCATGGTGTTACGGGGTGTCATTCGATATTTTTTTAAACAGTGGTTAAAACCACGGTTTTTTTTATTAATAAAACGACTGACCAGTCGGTTGATATTCATAAGTCGGCATATTACAGAATTTTCAATTAATCGTTTGCATTTTATAAATTGAATTTAATAGTTATTAAGTATTCGGGGGTATTAAATGAAACGGAAAATCTTGCAAATTTCCATAGTCGGTATTATGGCGCCGGAAATTTTGTTGTCGACGGCGTTCGTTTCTCGGGCACAAGCACAGCAAGCGCCGTCTGCTGCGCCTGCAAGTGCGGCGTCAGGTTCGGATGCAGCCAACCCGGTTCAATTGAAAAAAGTGGAAATTACCGGGTCTCTGATCAAAACTTCCGACAAGGTTGGTTTCAATCAGGTTCAGACGATTACTACCCAACAAATCCAAGCCAGCGGCGAAAACACGCTCGCCGATTTTTTGCGCGATGCGGCGGTAAATTCCGCGAGCAGCTGGGGCGACAACTTTGCTTACGGCGCGACCGGTGGTTCGGGCATTGCGATGCGTGGTTTAAGTGAAAAATACACTTTGGTGCTGGTGGATGGGCAGCGGGTGGCGCCTTACGGCTTCCCCTCGAACGGCACCGATACCTTTGTCGATCTGAACACCATCCCACTGAACATGGTGGAGCGTATCGAAATTGTGAAAACCGGTGCGGTATCGCAATATGGTTCCGACGCAATTGCCGGTGTGGTTAACATCATTACCAAGAAAAACTTCAAAGGACTTGAACTGAGTGGTGGGTATGGCGACGCTACCAGTGGCGGCGAAGCGACCAAGAACGTTGGGGTGACCGCGGGTTTCGGCGATTTGAACGCGGACCGTTTTAATGTGACAGCAAGCGCCAGCTATTTCCAGCAAAATGGCTATACGCTTGCGGATCGTTCGAACACCCAAGGCCAGAACTACAGCAGTCAACCCTATGGCTTATTGACCAAAGCCGCTGATTACTGGGAGCCCAACGGGGTGGGTAGCGGTGGCGCGGCTTTGAGTCCGTGCCCCTCGGGCGGTACCGCCGTGAATGGCGCCGGGATACTCAATGGGCCTTCGACGGGCAACGCATGCGGGGTCAACACGGCGGACGGACTGTCGTTGCACCCTTATGAAGAACGCCTGAATGCCAAAATCCATGCAACCTTCAAGCTGGATGACAACGTTCAGGCGTTTGCCGATCTGTGGGATAGTCGCAACACGACGGTTACGCAGCAAGGCTACAACGGCATCACCGATGGCACCGAAGCCTACAACCCCAGCACCGGCGGCATCACACAAGTGTCCAATATCGTGCCTGCCAGCAATCCCTACAACCCATACGGCGCAGCGGTACCTCTGACCTACACGTTTTTGGGCCAACCGCAGACGTTGCGCACCACTTCCAATTTCTATCGTGCGGCAACCGGGATCGACGGTACGTTCAGCACTCGCTCGCTGGGCGAGTGGAGTTGGTCTGCGTCACTGAGTCATTCGCAAAGTACGGTGAACAATGCAGAGTCAGGTTTGGAAAGCGTGAGTGCGCTGTCCAACATTCTTAACAACGGCGTATACAACTTTGCCAATCCCGCCGCGACGCCCAATGGTTTGTCGGGCCTATATGTCACCGATTACAACCAGGCAATTTCAAAACTCGATTCGGTCGACTTGTCGGCCTCGACCGCCAATTTGTTTTCTTTGCCAGCCGGCGACGTCGGTATAGGCGGGGGAGCCCAGTTCCTGCACGAAAGCAGTAGCATCAGCGATTATGGTCAACAAGCAGCCGGACTCGCCGTACCTTACAGCCTGCAGTCAATTGACGGTCAGCGTAATGTGGCGGCGGTCTATTATCAAATCAATGTGCCGCTTATCTCGGCGCTGACCTTCAGTCAATCCGGGCGCTACGATCACTATAGCGATTTCGGCGGAGCTTTCTCGCCGCGATTTGCCTTCCGTTTCCAGCCGGTATCCAGTCTGACGGCCTATGCTTCGTATAGCCGCGGTTTCCGGGCTCCTACGTTGGCGGAAAACTCCCAATCTACCTCATCAGGTATCCAGCAGGCAGTCGACCCGTATGCGCCGACCTACAATGCGGCCAATCCGCAAGGCGCGGCATATTCCGTACTGGTGCGTGGCAACCCCGATTTGCAGCCGGAGCGCACGCAGAACTACAACGTGGGTTTTGAACTTTCGCCAGATGCGAAAACCGATTTCGGTGTCGATTGGTACAAGGTCGTGATAAAAAATGTCATCGGTACCGGGAATATCCAGAATTTGATCGACACCAACGATCCGAACGTAGTGGTGCGTAACGCAAACGGGACCATTGCCTATGTCAATATGGACTACCAGAATCTGAATACATTGACGACCGATGGCTTTGAATTCAATTTCCGCAAAGCGTTGCCTACCTCGATCGGAACCTTCACGCTGTCGAGCGATTTGAGCTATGTCTGGCATTTCAAGCAGGATAGCGCAGGCTCATCAATCGACTTTGCCGGAAACGACGGCGCGATCGATACGCCGTTCGGTGCCAGCTTTCCCCGTTGGAAGGGAAATACGAGTTTGAGCTGGGCATACCGGAAATTCGACACCACTTTGACCTATCTTTACACTGGCCCCTATACGTTGACCCAGGAATCCGGGCCCGGCAGCGTACCTTCGTACAGCCAGTTCAATCTGAACGTGACGTATAGCGGCTTCAAGCACTGGCTTATCTACGGCACCGTGAACAACCTGTTTAACCGGGCTCCGCCGTACGATCCGCTGTGGCAAGAATTTCCTACCGCCACGCCGTATGATCCTTCGCTTTATAGTGATGAAGGACGCTACGTCGGCGTAGGTGCAAGTTATCGCTTCTAATATGGGCTATCGATCGGTTTGTACCTTGTTGAGTGGGCTGCTGCTGAGTGTAGCGGTCCACGCCGCCGGCGTGCCGGGCGTGCTGGTAGTGGCCCAGTCGCTCGACGATCTGGTCAGTCTCGATCCGGCCGAAGGGTTCGAGCTGTCGAGCGTGCAGGCTTTTACCAGCCTGTATCAGCGTCTGGTACAGCCCGATCCGGATCATCCGGAAATCCTGATGCCGACGCTCGCCGACAGTTGGCAGTTGGCCGCGGACGGCCGCAGTTTGACCTTTGAATTGCGGCCCGACGCGCGGTTTTCGAATGGACATCCGCTACGTCCTGAGGATGTGATTTTTTCCCTGACGCGTGCGGTCAAGCTCGATCGCGCGCCGGCTTTCATCCTGAATGAACTGGGTTGGACCGCGGACACCGTTGACCGCTGTGTGCTCAAGGTGGATGCGCGCCACGTCAAGTTAAGCTGGCTCACCCCGGTCGGCTCTGCCTTTGTGTTGAACGTGCTGTCGGCGCCGGTGGCTTCAATCGTCGATCAGCGCGAGGTCGAGTCGCACAGCGTGAACGGCGATACCGGCAATGGTTGGTTGAAAAGTCACTCCGCGGGCAGCGGCCCCTTCCTGATCCGGCGCTACATCTCCCACGAAGCTTTGGTGCTCGATGCGAATCCAGGTTCACCGGGCGATGCGCCAATACTGAAAACGGTGATACTAAAAAATGTCGCCGATGCTGCAACCAGGCGCCTGCTGGTTGAAGTGGGTGACGTCGACATCGCCCGCGATCTGGGCCCGGACCAAATCGCGGCGCTGCAAGGCAAGCGCGATCTAAAGACGGTCTTGTTTCCCTCTGCGACCATCCATTATTTACTGTTCAATGCATCGAATGCTGGCAATCCCGTTCTACGGAACCCGGCGCTTTGGCAAGCGGCGCGCTGGCTGGTCGATTATGACGGGATTGCCGAAAAGCTTCTGAAGAACCAATTCGAAGTCCACCAGGCATTCCTGGCTGATGGTGTCCCGGGCGCGCTCAATACCCGGCCGTACCATCTGGATATTGCCAAAGCCAGGCAGATCCTGGCCCGCGCCGGATTGGATCACGGCCTGACTATCAAGCTCGATGTATTCAATCAACCGCCGTTCACGGACATCGCACAATCGCTACAAGCCACGTTTGCGCAGGCCGGCATCAACCTCCAGATTCTTCCCGCCACAGCCGGCGAGGTTTATGCAAAGGTTCGCGCACGTAGCGACGAAGCGGCCTGGCTGTATTGGATTGCCGATTATTTCGATGCGAATTCAACAGCGAGCGCCTTTGCCTTGAATCGCGAAGATGGCACAAAAACGCTGGCCTGGCGCGCCGGCTGGCAAATACCCGTACTCAGCGGGCAAACGCAGGCCGCCGTCGAGACGCAAGACCCTGCCTTGCGCAATCGTCTTTACCAGACGATCCAGACCACAGTCCAGATTGATTCGCCTTTCGTCATTGCCTTGCAAGCGCGCAACCAATTGGTCATGCGTAGCAGCGTCAAGGGCTATCGGCAGGGGTTGGATGCCGACATGGTGTATTACGACAGGGTGACAAAATAATGACTGTGCCAGTGCGTGACTTGACCTTGGCGGGGCGCTTGAACCGTGCTTGGTATCGGCCGTTGCGAGTTCTGAGCCGAGGTACCGTGACTGTGATCCTGACGGTACTCGGACTGCTGGTGGCCACTTTTGTGCTGGCCTCGCTGGCGCCGATCGATCCCGCCCTGCAGTTGGTTGGCGATCACGCCAGCAATAGCGCCTACCTGCATATGCGACAGGTACTCGCGCTCGATCGGCCCTGGCCCGTGCAATTCGAACGTTATGTCATGCGGCTTGCACATGGGGACCTGGGGACGTCGAGCTCGACGGGCCAGCCTGTGATCGATGATTTGAAACGCGTTTTCCCCGCAACGCTGGAGCTGGCGACCTTGGCCATGACGATTAGCGCCGTGTTCGGCGTGGCCCTGGGATTACTCAGCGCGTGGCGCCCGGGCGGGGCACTTGATGCCGTGAGCCGCGTGGTGTCGCTGCTGGGCAACTCGATTCCCGTATTTTGGCTAGGCTTGTTGTCGCTATTCGTGTTTTATGCCCATTTGCGCTGGGTTGGCGGCCCGGGGCGCCTGGACGACGCATTCGAATATACCCTCGATATGAGGAGCAATTTGGTGCTGCTGGATACTTGGCGCAGCCATGTTCCGGGCGCCTTCGCGAACGCCGTCGCGCATCTGATATTGCCGGTTCTGGTACTTGCCGCCAGCGCCTTGGGCAGCGTGACGCGCCTGACACGCGCAGTCTTGCTGGAAGAGCGGGGCCGGGAATATGTAACGTTGGCGCGCGCAAAAGGCGCCGGCGAAGCCCGCATCTTGCTGCGGCATATCTTGCCTAACACGATTGGCACCTTGCTGACGGTCATCGCGTTGAGTTATACCGGTTTGCTGGAAGGCGCCGTACTGACCGAAACTGTATTTGCCTGGCCGGGTCTCGGCCGCTATCTGACCACAGCGCTGTTTGCCGGCGACACGCCCGCCGTGCTCGGCGGCACTCTGCTGATCGGCCTGTGCTTTGTGCTGGTCAACGGCTTGACCGACGTGCTTGTGCGCGCCTTGGACCCGAGAATTCGATGAGCTATTTTCCTGATTTGACGGTGGCGCCGCGGCGCTACGCATATGCGCGCCGGTGGTTGCGCTCACCCGGAGCATCCTGCGGCGCACTCATTTTGTTGCTGACCCTGGCGATCACGCTGGCGGCGCCTTGGGTCGCGCCCTATGATCCGCTGCTTCAGGATATCGGACAACGCCTCCAGGCACCGTCGGGCGTGCATTGGCTGGGTACCGACGGTCTCGGGCGCGACATCCTGTCGCGCTTGATTTACGGCGCCCGGCCGACTCTTGGCCTGGTTGGTTTGGTGGTTGTCCTGACTGTGCCGATTGGTCTTACGGTGGGCATTCTCGCGGGATATTACGGTGGCTGGATCGAACGAGGTTTGATGGCGTTTACCGATATGGTGATGGCGTTCCCGCGCCTGGTACTGGCTTTGGCTTTCAGCGCGGTAATGGGGCCTGGCTTGATCAATGGCGCGCTGGCGCTGGTGTTGACCGGCTGGCCTGCCTACGCGAGATTATCGCGGGCCGAAACCTTGAAAATGCGCCGCAGCGATTATCTGGCGGCCGCGCAAATGCAGGGGATTATCGGCGTTCGGCTGTTGTTCGGGCACGTGCTGCCGGCCTGTCTGCCTAGCATGCAGATTCGCCTGGCATTGGATCTGGCGTCGATTGTTCTGGCTGCGGCAGGTTTGGGATTTCTCGGACTTGGCGTGCGTCCGCCGACGGCCGAGTGGGGCACCATGATCGCCGAAGGCAGCAAAGTCATATTCGATCAGTGGTGGGTTGCCGCGAGCCCAGGAGCTGCCGTGCTGATCATCAGTTTTGCCTTCAACTTGCTGGCTGATGGTCTGCGCGATCTGAGCGACCCGCATCATGCTTGATACGCCCTTGCTGTCGGTTGAAAACCTGTCTATCCGAGCTGCGGGTGCGCACACCATTGTCGATGCCATTTCATTCCAGGTCGGCACGGAGCGAGTCGCACTGGTCGGCGAGTCGGGTTCCGGCAAATCCCTCACGGCACGCGCGGTGATGGGATTGCTGCCGTCTTCCTTGTCCGTCAGTGCCGAGCGCCTTGAATTTGACGGCCTCGATCTGCGCCACTTGACGCCGCGTCAATGGACGTCACTGCGCGGATCGGCTATCGCGCTGGTGTTGCAGGATCCGCGCCATGCTCTGAATCCGGTGTTGAATGTCGGACGTCAAATCGACGAAGCGATCCGGCTGCATCGAAAAATGAGCGCCGCCGAGCGTCGCGATCGCATTTTCGACATGCTGGAAGCGGTCGGTCTGGCCGAACCGCAACGGGTAATCAATGCCTATCCGCATCAGCTTTCAGGTGGCATGGGGCAGCGAGTGATGTTGGCCATTATGTTAATCAATGGCCCGCGCCTGCTGATTGCGGACGAACCTACGTCAGCGCTTGACGCGGCACTGCGCGATCAGGTTCTTGAACTGATGACGCGCCTGGTGGAGACGCGCCGCATGGGGATGTTATTGATCAGCCACGATCTGCAACAAGTGACGCGCTATTGTCAGCGCGCGCTGGTGATGTACCAGGGCCGATTGGTGGAAGAATGCGCCGCCACCGCATTAGCCGGTTCCAATCATGCCTACACACGGGCATTGTGGTCGTGTCGGCCAAGCGGCAGCACTTACCGCACACGCTTGCCCGTGCCGGAGCGTAACGTGGACACAGGTCAAGCGTGAAATGAACCCTATAGAAATCGAGGCGCTAAGCGTCGCATTCAGCCATAACCACTATCAACATCGTGTACTCGACGGGCTGGACCTGAATGTCTCGCCCGAGGAGATTTTCGGACTGACCGGGCCATCGGGTTGCGGGAAATCGACCTTGTTACGCGTGCTGGCGGGGATCCAGCTTGACTGGCAAGGCCGGATCCGGATTCAGGACCAGGTCTTGGAAGCGGGGCGGGGCTTCAGCGGGGATTTGCGACGTCAGGTACAAATGGTATTCCAGGATCCCTATGCGTCTTTACACCCTCGCCATACCGTGGAGCGAGCCTTGCTGGAACCGCTGCGCGTGCATCGCATCGCGGCGCCGCGCGAACGCCTGTTGCAAGCCTTTGACGAGGTTAGTCTGCCGCACTCGGTGGCGGCACGCTATCCGCATCAACTGTCGGGTGGCCAGCGCCAGCGCGTGGCCATCGCTCGCGCTTTGCTATTGCGTCCCAAGCTGCTGCTGCTTGACGAGCCGACTTCGGCACTCGATGTCACGGTGCAGGCGGAAATCCTCAATTTACTCAATATGCTAAAGCAGCGTTATGCCATGACTCTGGTGCTGGTCAGCCATGATGTCAACGTCATCGCCCATATGTGCGACCGCGCCGCCCTGATGAATTCAGGAAAAATAGAGCGGATCATGGGGCGCGACGAACTCTCGACGGTGACATGACTGTACCTTCACTCCAGGATTTTAATTATGGAAATACTCGCATGAACCCAACTCTTGTGCCATCCAAAGTCGCCGGCGTGATTTTGCCGGACAGTGCGCTCGCACGCGACGCGACGCAACTTGCTTATGAGGCATCGGATCCTTTCCTATTCAACCACGTGATGCGGACTTACGTGTTCGCCGCCTTGTTGGCCGAGCGCCGCCAATTGCGCTTCGATCGCGAACTGGTTTACGTCGGCGCTGTACTGCATGATCTTGGCCTGACGGCTCGTTTTGAAACCCAGGACCGGCGCTTCGAGGTGGACGGCGCTTTTGCGGCGCGTGATTTCATGGAGTCCCGGCAACAGAGCCCACAACGCATGCAACTGATATGGGACGCAGTAGCATTGCATTCCTGTTTCGGCATTACCGCGTATAAGGAACCCGATATTGCGCTGGTACACCTGGGCACATCGGTAGATGGTGGCGCATATATCGACGAGATCGGTAGAGATATCGTCGATCAGGTGAATCTGGCGTTCCCGAGACTGGGCTACAAGAAAGCTATGCTGCAAACCCTGGTTGGCGTAGCGGAACGTAAGCCGCACACGGCGTTTGGTAATATCCTTGCCGATATTGGTCGCCTGTGCGTTCACGGCTTCAAGACAGTCAATGTAGTGGAGCGCATCAATGCGTCGCCATTTCCGGACTGATATACACGTATGGCTGAGCGGAGCGTACACATCCTCGTGTGATAGTGACTCGGCTCGCCAACCTTGAATAGAGAAATACCCATGGTCAAAGAAATCAAAGATACACGCGACGCGATTTTGCAATGCAGCTTGCGATTGTTCGCAACCCGAGGCTACCACCCGACCAAGGTGGCGGATATTGTGCGCGAAAGCGGTTGTGCCCAGGCCACCTTTTATTGGCACTTCAAAAGCAAACTTGAAATGACTATCGAGTTGATCGATTCTGGGCGTAACGCCATGGTCGCGGTGGTTAGCCGGGGATATCGGGAGCAGGTCAAATCGACGGAGGACATGATTTTAAATACCCGCGCCTGGCTTGCCGATTTGTTGACTTTTGCGCAAGAAAACAAATATTTCATGGCCATTTTCCTGGCCAAGGGATACGGCTCCGATCCACAGATCGATGCTGCTATTTCCGGAGTTCGCACCGCGCTGTTCGAGTCGCTGCGCAGGAACATCGAACAAGCCATTTCGCTCGGCATGTTGCCCGATGTGGGCGATACCAATGCCCGTTCGGCATTTGTCTACAACATGATAGAAGGCAGTATAGGCTGGTGGTTATTTGGTCACAGCCACGATCTCGCGCACCGGTCCCCATTGTCGGTGGATGCGCTGGCCGAGCAGCTCGCGCGCTACGAATTTTTTGGTTTGGTCGACCATAGCGTGCCGACCGTGAAATAAAACGAGATATCGGTATTGCTGCGCTCAAACGCATAGTGGTCTCGCGCGACGAGACGATTGCTCGGTTGCCGGTGGAGATTGCTCGCTCAGATGTTTACCCTCTGGCGTACGGGAATTTCCGCTATAAAACCATATAAGCTTTTTACGAAATATTCGTTGTGCCGACGTCCGCGTTGTTTAACATGGCGATTTACCTATAAACACGTGATTGCAGCGTGCCTGTCTCGGCCCACCGACGCGAATGTTGCCTAATTCCGAGAAAATAGCTGACTGGCTGTTATCGAGCCTGGAGCTCAAAAGTACGCTTTTTCACGTCGGCAGCTACTGTCATAAGTGGCGCGCGTCTACTGCGGGGCACCAGAGCGCCAGTTTCCATCTAGTGCTGCAAGGTGAATGCTGGCTGCATCTGCCGGCATACGCGGCCCGGCCTGCGTACAGCCTGCACTTGCAGGCAGGCGATGCACTTTTTCTGCTCGACGATATCCCGCATTGCTTATCACCGAATTCGCGACCTCCCGCGCCCGGCGACGATGCGCTGCGCTTTGGCGAAATGCAGGCTTTCAACGCGATGGAGCCCGGTACCGCGGTGCCAGGCCAAGTTGGACTGGCCTGCGGATTTTTCGAATTTCGTTCGGAGCTGGATCGTCTGGTGTTCGGCTTGTTGCCAGAATACCTGGTGGTGCCGCTGGAGGATCCAGCGTTGGCCGGCGCTCGTGTAGTGTTCGACTTAATCCGCAATGAGGCTGGCCGCGGAGGCGAACCACCTTCCGCCTTGATCGCACGCCTGACCGATGTGCTGTTTTTTTACGCACTGCGCGACGCGGTGCGTCGCCAGGATATTGCGCCAGGATTATGGTCACTGATGCGGCGCACCGAATTTGCACCGCTGGTGGCCGCAATCATCGATGCCCCGGGGAAAACCTGGACCACAGATGTCATGGCTGCTTTTGTCCATATGTCGCGCGCGCGTTTTTGCAAGCAGTTCTCGGACGCGTGCGGCCAGCCTCCGGCACAGTTTGTGACGCTGATTCGGATGCAAGTGGCCGCCGCCATGCTGCGTGAAGGGGCGCCTATCCTGGGAACGGCGGAGCACGTTGGCTATCAGTCTGAATCAGCATTTTCGCATGCATTCAAGCGCATCACCGGCATGCAACCTGGTGCCTATCGGCGCGCCGGCACAACGCACGAGAAGTGGGATGGCGCAGGGGCGCTGCATTGAGCCGAGCAGGCAAACTAGACAAATCAGCAGCATTTATAGACGTTCGCGCATTGTCACAGTCGGACCATCAAACTCACAATGGTCGCTCATATGTAAGGAGTCGCCATGAGTCGTCTGCCGTTGCAAAATATTGAGAGCGCCCCGTCGGCAAGCCGTCCCTATCTGGAAAAAGCGCTGGCCAACAACGGTTTCCTGCCTAATCTGGTAGCCTCGCTGGCCAATGCTCCGGTCGCCCTGGAGGCTTATCTGACTGTGGCCGAAATCAACGGCCGCGGTGGTTTGTCGTTTGCCGAGCGCGAGGTGGTGCAGATTACGGCGGCTGTTATCCACGGTTGTGGTTTTTGTGTAGCGGGCCACACCGCGGTGGCGCTCAAGAAAGCTCAATTGGAGCCGCATATGGTCGACGCCATCCGCAACCAGAAGCCCTTGCCTGACGTACGTCTGGACGCAGTGGCCGAATTGACACGTGCCGTGATCGCTACGCGTGGCGCGGTCGCGGATCAGGCCTTGAGCGCATTCCGTGGCGCCGGATTTAGCGATGCCAACGCTTTGGAGGTGGTGCTCGGCGTCAGCTTGGCCACACTGTGCAATTTCGCCAACAATCTCGCACAAAACGAATTGAATCCCCAGCTTGAGCCATATCGCTGGAATAGCCAGGGACTCGCTGCATGAGCGCGTCAGTGATCTACGATCCGCCGGAAGTCGGCGCCGAATGCGTCGGCTTCGCGCCGCTCGCCAAGTGGTTGGAAACACATGCTCAGTCGCTTGACGGCGACCGGCTGATGGCAGCGGAAATCCTGCCGCGCCTGGGTGCGTCCGGTCTGCTGAGGGTGGGTGTAGCCGCTGAGAACGGTGGTTGCGCCGGGTCTGTTGTCGACGCAATCGAAGTTGTCGCCGACATCGCTGGGTGCTCCTTGACCGCTGCGTTCGTATTTTGGGGGCAACGTACCTTTATCGAGTATTTGCTCCATAGTCCGAATCGGGGATTACGCGACGAGTGGCTGCCGGCTCTGCTGGAGGGGCGATATGCGGGTGCGACGGGATTGTCGAATGCGATGAAATACCTATCCAACCTGGAAACCTTGCAGATACATGCAAGCGAGCTCGCGGCGCCGGGTACGGGCGGCCCTGTGCGCTTTACTCTGAACGGCAATTTGCCATGGGTCACCAATCTGCGGCGCGAGGGTTTCCTGGTGGCTGCGGCCGTCGAACATAGTGACGGCAGGGCGCCGTCCATTTTTGCGATTCCCAGTGGTGGTGCGGGTACGCGGCGCAGTGAAGATCTCGACTTGATTGCGCTCCGCGCCAGTAATACAGCGGCGCTGGCGATCGAGGGTACGGTAGTCGATCGGCATTATCAAATTACCGATAATGCGCCGGCGTTCCTGACCCGCGTACGTCCGGCTTTCCTCGGGTTGCAGTGCGGTATGTCGATCGGCTTGGCACGCCGCGCTTTAAGGGCTGTGGCCGAAGTCCACGGTGCTGCGCGCGGGGTACTGGCGCACGAGCACGCAGCCTTGGCAGCTGGCTTGGACTCCACGACGCAGCGACTTTACGAAGGAATTGATAGCGATGAATTGCGGAACGCACCTGCCGCTTTGTTCGAATTACGTATTGAGCTGGCAGACTTGGTAGCCGAGGTACTGAACCTGGAAATACAAGCGAGCGGCGGCCTGGGTTACCTGCGTGGCCGCAGCGAAGTAGCGCGCCGTGCGCGTGAGGCAGCTTTCATTCCCATCGTGACACCCAGCATCATTCAGTTGAAAAGCCAACTACAATTTTACGCTGCCGCCGGCGCCACATGAGCGACCCTAGCCTCGCGCCGGGTATGCCATCGAATATCCTGGATCAGTCGGCGGCTTGCCTCGTGCTACACGGCATACGTCTT
>Ga0302303_10000515_pt1 | contig 30962 bp, 55 predicted proteins | sample III_Palsa_E2_1_FD_194542 | JGI IMG/M metagenome (GOLD analysis project Ga0302303, IMG submission 194542) | Peat permafrost microbial communities from Stordalen Mire near Abisko, Sweden - III_Palsa_E2_1 | ecosystem: Environmental > Terrestrial > Soil > Palsa > Peat permafrost | place: Sweden...
ACAGGCTCATTGCCTTCCATTACTGCCACGCAGGAGTTCGTGGTTCCTAAGTCGATTCCGATTATTTTAGACATAGTATGATTGATTTTTCTTTATTAATGATTGATAACACCCTTCTTTTATCAATGCTTGTGCCAATGTTGGTTTGGCAGTTTTTTTTGAGGTGAAAGGCGAAAGGTGAAAGGCGGAGAGTATTAAATAGGCAGGAACAGGGTAAAAGACAGTGACAGGTTGGCAGAAATTAGTGATCAGAGACCGGAGATTAGAGGTTAGTTTTTTTTAGCTGCGACGTTAGCAAGTTGGTATATGTTTTTGTATCAGACGCCATATTTTTGATCGATTCGGCAGGCGGATTAAATCTCCTTTTACCCCTATTTTTCATTTCAATTTTTACATCTTTATCAAAATAACACCTTCCTTCAAAAGCGAGGTAAAGTTTCGTATAATCTAATGACCCGTTATTATTTTTATCCGGATAATCTTCTTCGGTTTCATAGACGAAAAATAGCTGGCCGTTGTTGTTAAAATAGTATTCTAATTGTCGAACTCCGTATGACAAGCCGACCCAAACGTGAATTTTTAACAGTTGCTCACCTTTAAAATAGCCGGTCAAAAAACCGCCGCCATCTGTCATTTGTGGAAGAAACTGTTTATTTTCGAGTTTTACGGTTTTAAGCGTGCTGCCACTATTAATCTGTTTATACAGGTTTTTGATATTTTTGATAACAGAATCTTTTTCCTTACCATGGCCAAATTGAACCACTGATAACAGCACTACAAGTAAAAGAAATGGGCGGAGAAGTCTCATCGAGCTTAATACATATAAATTTTCTATTGTTTTAAGAGACCAAGAGCGATTGTTGTCAAAAAAGTCGAAAAAGCACTGGCTTTAATCTCCATCTATCCTTTGCTTGATATGCTTCGTTAGTAATTGATTTTATTATACTTGTAAAATAAATAAAACGCCTCTGCTACACAGCGCCCCAAACAGGCAGATCACTTTGCCTGGAATTGTATAACAAAAGCCATCTAAACGGCTATACCTCCCTTCAAAAAAGAGAACAGGTTTTCTATTGTTATTAAATTCAAATTTCAAATGTTTTTTATCGAATCCGAACGGTTAAAAATGATACCGTTAACAAATCAACTGCTGAAACTTTTGCATACCGACAGGCCCAAAATGGAGCTTTCACTGGGGCTGAATATTTCATCCATGGATATTGACCCATTTTACAAAAATGAGGTTGATGACGCCATGCTAAACTTTTGGCTGCCTAAAACCCTCGAAAACCCCGAAGCCTATATGTGGTATACCAATTGGGAGATCATATTAAAAAGCGAAAACGTCAGTATTGGGGGCATGGGCTTCGCCGGCGAACCGAATGAAAACGGCGAGGTGGAAACTGGGTATATGATAGACGGACAGCATCATAATAAAGGCTATGCCACAGAGGCGCTGCAATTATTAACCCAATGGGCCTTTACCCAGCAAAAGGTTAAAGCGATCATTGTGCATACCTTCGACCATAATTTAGCATCACGAAAGATATTGACTAAATGCGGCTTTCATGAAACCGGGACGGACGGCGAAGGGTTGATGACTTTTAAGCTGGAGAAACGGTGACAATATATTATACCGCTCAGGAGTAGTTCAGGCTTAAGAAGATACTCTTCCATGCATATTCCAATAACCTCTCTTAAATTGCCCAGGGCCTCGTCAATAGTAGCTCCGTCAGCATGGCACGCTTTAAAAATTGGGGAGGAAACGATAAAAATTCCATCCTCGTCAATTTCTACATCCACGGGAAAGTGCTTTTTTTCACTCATGATGCAATCGCAAAGGGGACAACGTGAATGTCAGCAGATTTCTTCTCAGCCTTCCACAAATCATAACCCTGCTGCATATTCAGCCACAATTGGGGTGTGGTATATAGCGCTTTTGATAAACGGATCGCCATTTCCGCGCTTACCCCATATGGCCATTTATCAACTGCGATAATGTTTTGCGGGCAACACCGAGATTCGCGGCAGCCTGGGTTATATTTATTTCTAAAGGTTCCAGGTAAAGCCCTTTTAATACCACTCCCGGATGTAGAGGTATCATGGTCCGTTTTAACATAGTTCAAAAGCTAAAGCATTCAACATTTAAAGTTAACCTTTTTGCATTTAAAAACTTAAATTTGTATATGGAAACATTAATTGTTCAGCCCAAAAACAAAGAGCAGTTGGTCGCTTTGAAAACAATTATGAAAGCTTTGAAAGTGGATTTCACTACTGATAAAAGTACAAAAAGCCCATATAGCCCAGAGTTTGCAGCCAAGATGAAGAAAAGTGAAGAGGATATTAAGGCAGGAAGAACTACCAAAATTGAACCTGCCGATATATGGAACTTGAGCTAACCGATACCGCGAAAGAGGATATCAAATATTTTGTAAAAACCGGGCAAACCCACGTTATCAAAAAAATAGAAAAACTACTGGCCTCCATTAAGGAAACCCATTTACTGGCATAGGCAAACCTGAACCGCTTAAGTACGAGTATTCCGGCAAATGGTCCAGGCGGATCGACGGTACACACAGAATCGTTTACGAAGTACAAGGGAATACGATTTACATCAATTCTACCAAGGGGCACTATTCATAATCTCTCTGAAATTAAAACGCCCAACTCATTCAAGTCAGGCGTTTTAGAGTATCTCAAAGAAGAATTACTTATTCCCCTTTCTCAGCGTTCTCTTGGTTTTCAGCAGATGCTTCAGGTGTTTCAGTTGTTTCGGCAGCAGGAGTTTCTTCAACTACCGGCGTTTCTTCAACAACAGCTTCGGCAACTGGTGTTTCTGCTTTTGGTTCTTCGATTACAACGGCTTCGTCAACCGGAGTAACTTCGGCAGTAGCGGCTTTAGCTACAGGTGCAGCAGCAGCGCTGCCTTTACCTTTACCACCGCGACGGCGAGTCGATTTCTTCTCGGTTTTGGTAGAATCAGTATTGTAAACAGTATTGTAATCCACCAACTCTATCAGCGCCATTTCGGCGTTATCGCCTAAACGATTTTCCATCTTCACTATCCTGGTATAACCGCCCGGGCGGCTTGCCACCTTTTCGGCCACTTCGCGGAACAGTATCGAAACTGCATCCTTATCTTGCAAATAGCTGAATACGGTACGGCGGGAGTGCGTTGTATCGCTTTTTGATTTGGTTATGATCGGCTCAACATAAACGCGCAGCGCTTTTGCTTTTGCCAATGTTGTGGTAATGCGCTTATGTAAAATAAGCGAAGAGGCCATGTTACCCAGCATCGCTTTGCGGTGGCTGTCGGTACGACCTAAATGGTTAACTTTTTTTCCGTGTCTCATTGTTTTATTATGTTATCACGTGCATACCGTCGGGCGGCAATATTGTCAAGCCTTCGGAATTATGCTTTCGCTTATTCTTGTCAGTAGTGAGCGGTGAGTAGCGAGTGAGTCTCTACTCACCATTCACAACTCACCATTCACCAAATTATTCCTCGTCCAGTTTAAACTTGGCCAGGTTCATACCAAAAGATAAACCTTTTGATTTTACCAGGTCCTGGATCTCAGTTAATGATTTTTTACCAAAGTTCCTGAACTTCAGCATATCTGCCACGTCGTATGATACCAGGTCGGCCAGGCTGCGGATATCGGCTGCTTTAAGGCAGTTTAATGCGCGCACTGAAAGGTCAAGGTCAACCAATTCTGTTTTCAGGATCTTGCGCATGTGAAGGATCTCTTCGTCAACTTCCTTGGTTTCTTCTTTTGCCTGTGCTTCCAGCATCATGTTCTCGTCGCTGAACAGCATAAAGTGCTGGATCAGGATTTTCGCGGCTTCCTTAAGCGCTTCTTCCGGATGGATGGAACCGTCAGTAGCAATATCCAGCACTAATTTTTCATAGTCGGTCTTTTGCTCAACACGATAGTTCTCAATGGTGTACTTAACGTTCTTTATCGGTGTATAGATCGAGTCGATCGCGATCACACCAACGTTTGCGTCAGGATTTTTATTTTCTTCGCTGGCAACATAACCGCGGCCTTTTGCTACTGTAAGCTCTATCTCCAGGGTTACTGAGGTATCCATGTTGCAGATCACCAGGTCAGGATTCAGCACACTAAAGTTATTGCTGAATTTGCTGATATCACCGGCTCTAAAGGCATCCTGATTATTGATGATCACAAATACTTTTTCGTTTTCGCCGGATTCCCCTGTCTTCTTAAACCTAACTTGTTTAAGGTTCAGGATGATCTCGGTAACGTCTTCAACAACGCCTTTGATAGTTGAAAACTCATGCATCACACCCGAAAAACGTACCGAAGTGATAGCGTAACCTTCAAGTGATGAAAGTAAGATACGACGCAGAGCATTACCAATGGTTACACCGAAGCCTGGTTCCAACGGACGAAATTCAAACGTACCGTCGAAATCATTCGATTTCTGCATGATAACCTTGTCTGGTTTTTGAAATGCTAAAATTGCCATTTATATCCTTGTTTATTGTTTTACTTATTTGATTATATAGATGTGAGATTTGAGATATGAGATTTGAGACTTATTTTTTATCTCAAATCTCATATCTAACATCTCAAATCTTATTTAGAGTACAGCTCGACGATAAGGTTTTCCTTGATATTTTCAGGGATCTCATCGCGGCCTGGAAAATTCAGAAATTTGCCTGATAAATTGGCAGCATCCCATTCCAGCCAGCTGTGCTTGTTAACTTTTCTGCCTGCAACGGAATGGGTAATGGATTCCAGAGATTTTGATTTCTCACGAACGGCAACAACATCGCCGGGCCTTAATGTATAGGAAGCGATGTTAACCACTTCACCGTTTACGGTAATATGTTTGTGGCCAACTAACTGCCGTGCGCCTGAACGGGTTGGAGCAATACCGAAACGGTAAACTGCATTATCCAAACGGGCTTCCAGTAATTTCAGCAGGTTTTCGCCTGTGATGCCTTCACGGGCAGAAGCACGGTGAAACAGGTTTTCAAACTGGCGTTCCAATACACCGTAAGTGTATTTAACTTTTTGTTTTTCCTGCAGCTGAGTAGAGTACTCGGATTGTTTACCCCTTCTTTTGGAAACGCCGTGCATTCCCGGTGGGTAGTTTTTTCTTTCTAACGCTTTATCCGGACCGAAGATCGGCTCACGGAAACGGCGTGCAATTTTTGATTTTGGACCTGTATATCTAGCCATTTTTGTTGTTTTTAAAGTATCAAACAGCCCGCAGCTGCCGAATCTTAGCTTTAAAAAATCTGTTAATTAAACTCTTCTGCGTTTTGACGGACGGCAACCATTATGCGGAAGCGGTGTGATGTCCTTGATGGTAGTTACCTCGATACCTGCAGTTTGCAGTGTACGGATAGCCGATTCGCGCCCGGCGCCCGGACCTTTCACAAACACTTCAACTTTGCGCAAGCCCAGATCATAGGCAACCTTGCCGCAATCTGCAGCAGCCTGTGAAGCTGCATAAGGGGTGTTCTTTTTTGAACCCTTAAAGCCCATTTTACCGGCTGACGACCATGAAATAGCCTGGCCGCTTTTATTGGTGAGGGTTAAAATGATGTTGTTAAAGGTAGCGTTGATATGCGCTTCGCCGACGGGCTCAACAATTACAACACGTTTTTTGGTAACTTTTTTGGTCTTAGCCATCGTTTTGATTATTAAGTTAGTGGATTATTGGATTAACGAATAACCCGGACCCATTAACTGTTTTGTAATTTCTATTCCTAATGATCTTCAAATTCGACCAGCTATTCAACTAATCTCTATTCTCTGATCACTAATCACTATTTAGTAGCCTTCTTCTTGTTAGCGACAGTCTTACGTTTACCTTTACGGGTACGTGAGTTGTTTTTGGTGCGTTGTCCTCGCAAAGGCAATCCTTTACGATGGCGTGTACCGCGGTAGCAACCTATATCCATTAGGCGTTTGATGTTGAGCTGAACTTCCGAACGCAGGGAGCCTTCAACCTTAATTTGGTCGTTAATGATCGTACGGATGGCATTTAACTGCTCATCGTTCCAATCCTGAACTTTGGTATCAAAATCAATACCTGCTTCAGTTAATATCTTTTGAGCTGTTGAGCGGCCTATACCGTAAATGTAGGTTAGTCCGATCTCTCCCCTTTTGTTCTTTGGTAAATCAATACCTGATATCCTTGCCATATTTTCTTGTATCTTTTGTTTTTGGAGCCGCCGGCTTGTTGTTCTGGTTAACCGTTCACCAATCAACAAAGCAACAACTCACCAATTAATTTAGCCCTGGCGTTGTTTATACTTTGGATTCTTCTTGTTAATTACGTAAAGTTTCCCTTTGCGGCGGATGATCTTACAATCAACACTGCGTTTTTTTATGGATGCTCTAACTTTCATCGCTGTTGTTATTTATATCTGTAGGTTATTCTGCCCTTGCTTAAATCGTACGGACTCATTTCCAGCTTCACCCTGTCGCCAGGGAGAATTTTGATGTAGTGCATCCGCATCTTACCCGATATGTGTGCAATAATTTCGTGTCCATTCTCCAATTCAACCCTAAACATCGCGTTTGATAATGCTTCTTTAATCGTCCCGTCTTGTTCAATAGAGGCTTGTTTGGCCATATTTTACTGATTATTACTTTTTTATCCGCCCCAAAAGCGGGAGGCAAAATTAATAAAAATATTTTAACTTTTTATATTTTCTTTCAAAACATCATCTACGTATGAAAATGTAGATAAAATCTCCGGTTTTCCCTTTTTTATTGCCACCGTGTGCTCGTAATGACAGGACGGTTTTCCATCAGCTGTTGACACGGTCCAGCCGTCATCCCAAAACCTCACCCTGGCCTTACCGGCATTGATCATCGGCTCGATCGCTATCACCATGCCCTCCTCCAACTTCACGCCCGAGCCCCGTTTACCGTAGTTTGGCACCTCGGGTTTTTCATGAAGCTGCAGCCCTACGCCGTGGCCTACCAACTCTTTTACTACACCAAAGCCGTTTTTCTCGGCATGCTCCTGGACGGCATAGCCGATATCTCCCACACGGTTTCCCGACACCGCTTTTGCAACCCCCAGGTCAAGGCATTCCATGGTAACACGCATCAGCTTTTTCACCACATCGCTTACTTCGCCGATAGCAAAAGTATAAGCAGAGTCACCAATGTATTTGTTAAGAATAACCCCGCAATCAACCGACAACAGATCGCCGTCAACCAATTCCCTCTTGCCGGGAAATCCATGAACGATCTGGTCGTTCATCGATATACAGAGCGAATAGGGGAACCCGTGGTAGTTTAAAAATGCAGGCACACCTCCGTTATCACGGATATAGGTTTCTGCAAGTTTATTTAGTTCGATGGTTTTAACACCCGGGGCCACAACTTTAGCTATCTCCCCAAGCGTTTTGGAAACAAGTAAAGAACTTTCTTTTATGAGTTCTATCTCCTCGACAGACTTATAATTGATCCTTGACATGTTAAAATTTATCAGATAACAGGTTGTCCTGTCCCTCCGGCCGGGACGGAAGTGCGTCCTTTTATCCTGCCGGTCTTCATCAAGCCGTCGTAATGACGCATTAATAAATGGCTCTCTATCTGCTGCAGCGTGTCCAAAACTACTCCCACAAGGATGATAAGCGACGTGCCGCCAAAAAATCTCGCAAAGGCGCTGTTAACACCTAAAAGCGAGGCGATGGCCGGGATAATCGCTACTATCGCCAAAAATATGGAACCTGGTAATGTGATCTTTGAGATCACCGAATCGATAAAATCAGCTGTGGCTCGTCCGGGTTTCACAGACGGGATAAAACCGCCATTCTTCTTCATATCCTCCGCCATTTGCGTTGGGTTGATCGTAATCGCCGTATAGAAATAAGTAAATACAATGATCAGGAGAGCGAATACAATATTATGTCCCCATGACTGTGAATTCGACAACGACATCAGGACGGGATTGGAAGCCGCCTTTGGAAAAAACTGCTCCAGGGTTGCCGGAATAAACATGAGGGCCTGCGCAAATATGATAGGCATTACGCCGGCCGCGTTCACCTTTAACGGAATGTATTGGCGTACACCCCCGTATTGTTTGTTGCCAACAATTCGTTTGGCATACTGGACCCCGATCTTACGTGTCCCTTGTACGATCAGGATCGTAAACATTACCACACCGATCAGTGCTACAATTTCGACAACGAATGTCACCAAGCCTCCCGTTCCTGCGTTTCTGGATTGAAATTCTGTCAAGAATGCTCCAGGTAAAGCCGAGATGATACCCACCATGATGATGAGCGAAATGCCGTTGCCAATACCTTTATCCGTAATTTTTTCACCCAACCACATTACAAACATAGTGCCTGCAGTAAGTACAAACATGTTTAAAATGGTAAAATAGGGGTCCGCTATTTCCATCTCGCCATTCGTGTGGTCGATCTGTGATTTTAAATAGCCGATAGCCTGTAAAGCTGTAATACCTATGGTAAGATAACGGGTCCATTGGTTGAGTTTGTTGCGACCGCTTTCACCTTCCTTTTGCAGTTTGGCAAAATATGGCACGGCGATACCCAATAACTGCACCACGATGGATGCCGAAATGTAGGGCATCACACCAAGCGCGAAAATAGATGCACGCGAAAAAGAACCGCCGGCGAACAAGTTAAGGAGCCCGGTCATCCCTTCATTCCCCGTTTTTGTACTTACGACAGCATAATTGACACCCGGTAATACCACCCAGGAGCCTACGCGGTATATTAAAAGAAATAAAAGTGTGTTGGTTATACGCACTCTTAAGTCATCGATTTTCCAGATATTGGATAATGTGGTGAAAAATTTTTTCATCCTAAAATTATAGCTTTACTATGGTACCACCTGCTGCTTCAATGGCTTTTTGGGCTGTAGCAGTAAACGCATGCGCTTTAACTTCTAATTTAGCTTTCAATTCGCCACGGCCTAATATCTTCACCAGGTCGTTCCTCGAAACTAAGCCATGCTGTTTTAGTGTATCAAAATCAATGGCTGATAGTGTAAATTTTTCAGTTAATGATTGCAGCACATCCAGGTTAACACCAGTATACGCTACACGGTTAGGGTTTTTAAATCCAACCTTTGGTACGCGGCGTTGTAATGGCATCTGTCCGCCTTCAAAACCTACCTTGGTGGTAGTACCTGAACGTGAACCTGCACCTTTGTGGCCACGGGTTGAAGTACCGCCTCTGCCTGATCCGGTACCGCGACCGATCCTTTTGCTGCCTTTTACCGCACCCTTTGCAGGTTTTAAATTACTTAAATTCATGATATTAAATATTTTCTACTGCTACCAGGTGATTCACTTTCTTAACCATACCAATGATAGCCGCAGTAGCCTCAACTTCCACACTATGGTTGATCTTTTTTAAGCCCAGGGCCTCGACCGTCTTCTTTTGGCGTTCACTTCTATCGATCACGCTCCTAATCTGTGTTATTTTGATTTTTGACATGACTGATTATCCGTTAAATACTTTTCCTAAACTAACGCCGCGTTGCTGTGCTACAGTATAGGCATCGCGCAATTGTGATAATGCCGATACCGTTGCCTTAACCACGTTGTGCGGGTTTGATGAACCTTTTGATTTTGCCAATACGTTATGAACGCCTGCCGATTCCAACACAGCGCGCATCGCACCGCCGGCAATTACACCGGTACCGTTTGCAGCTGGTTTGATAAATACAAAACCGCCTGAAAACTTGCCGATTTGCTCGTGAGGCACCGTGCCGTTTATGATCGGAACTTTTACCAGGTTCTTTTTTGCATCGTCAATACCCTTGGCAATTGCCTCAGTTACTTCCTTTGCTTTACCCAGGCCATAACCAACAACGCCGTTCTCGTCGCCCACTACCACAATGGCAGAGAAGCTGAAGGTACGGCCGCCCTTGGTTACTTTGGCAACACGCTGTATGCTCACCAGGCGGTCTTTTAATTCGATCTCGCTGGTTTTTACTCTTTTTATATTGATTGTTGACATCTTTCTTTCCGATTAAAAGTTTAAACCGCCTTCACGTGCACCATCAGCCAGTGATTTAACTCGGCCATGGTACAAGTATCCATTCCTGTCAAAAACCACATCCTTTATGCCTGCGGCCAATGCCTTTTCAGCAACTAACTTGCCAACGGCTGACGACTGATCGATCTTATTGCCTTCTGTCGCGTTAAAATCCTTTGACAAGGATGATGCCGATACCAGTGTTTTACCGTTTACATCGTCAATGATCTGGGCGTAAATACCTTTATTGCTTCTGTACACTGACAAACGCGGACGGGCAGAAGAACCGGAAACACGTTTCCTGATGCCCTTCTTAATTCTGTCTCTTCTTGATAGCTTAGCTCCCATGACGATTATTTTTTAGATGCTGATTTACCTGCTTTTCTTCTCAATACCTCGCCAACAAACTTGATACCTTTACCCTTGTAAGGCTCCGGTGCACGCAGCGAGCGAATCTTCGCGGCTACCTGCCCTATCAGTTGCTTATCGATCGATTCCAGAATGATGGTTGGGTTTTTACCCTTCTCAGCAGTGGTTGACACTTTGATTTCTTTTGGCAGCTCAAATACATAATGGTGCGAATAACCCAGCACTAAGTCCAGGGTATTGCCTGTATTGGTTGCGCGGTAGCCTACACCTACTAATTCCTGCTCCAATTTGTAGCCGGTTGTAACGCCAACTACCATATTGTTAATTAAAGCACGGTATAAACCGTGTAAGGCTTTGTGGCGTTTTTGATCAGAAGGTCTTTTAACCACAAGATTACCTTCTTCCTGTTCAACAGTGATGTCACTGTCAACAGCCTGGTGCAACTCGCCTTTAGGGCCTTTTACCGAAACAACATTATCTGCCGAAACAGTAATTGTAACGCCCTGGGGGATTGCAACCGGTGCTTTTCCTACTCTTGACATTTGCTTAATTTCCTCCTGTTAATAAACGTAGCATAATACTTCGCCACCTACATTTTGCTGACGGGCTTCTTTATCGGTCATTATACCTTTTGAAGTCGACAGGATGGCGATACCTAAACCATTCAATACTCTTGGCATATTATCCATGCCTGCGTATTTCCTCAAACCTGGTTTACTGATGCGCGAAATGCTGCGTATAGCAGAGATCTTAGTTATCGGGTGGTACTTCAAAGCAACCTTGATGATGCCCTGCGGACCGTTATCCTCAAACTTAAAATTGGCAATGTAACCTTTGTCGAAAAGCACTTTTGTGATTTCCTTCTTCAGATTTGATGCAGGAATTTCAACAACCCGATGGTTGGCTTTAATAGCATTCCTTACTCGTGTAAGATAATCTGCGATTGGATCTGTATTCATTTTATTGTTTTATGATAGTGGTTTCCGTGGACCTTCTATCGGTTAGTATTCAGTGATTAGAGGTTGGTGAATAGAGATTAGGAAGAGAAACAACTAATCTCTAACCTCTGGTCACTAATCTCTGCCTTACCAGGACGCTTTCTTAATTCCCGGGATCTTACCCGCCAAAGCCATATCGCGGAATGTTACACGCGAAATGCCAAACTGGCGCATGTAACCACGCGGACGGCCCGTAAGCTTGCAACGGTTGTGCAACTTTACGGGGCTGGCTGCTTTTGGCAACTTGTCCAAAGCTGCGTAATCGCCGGCTGCCTTAAGCGCTTCCCTTTTTTCAGCGTATTTAGCTACTAATTTTGCGCGTTTTATTTCGCGCGCTTTAACACCTTCTTTAGCCATTATTCTGATTTTTAAATGGTAATCCAAATTGTTTCAGCAACTCCAGCGCCTCTACATCGTTTGTTGCCGAGGTTACAAAGGTAATATCCATACCCTGTATCTTGCTGATCTTGTCGATGTTTATCTCAGGGAAAATGATTTGCTCAGTTATACCCAGGGTATAATTGCCGCGGCCGTCGAAGCCTTTATCGTTGATACCTTTGAAGTCGCGGATACGCGGCAACGCGATAGATATCAAGCGGTCCAGGAACTCATACATCGTATTATCGCGCAGGGTAACACGTACGCCGATCGGCATGTTTTTACGCAGCTTAAAGTTCGAAATATCTTTTTTCGACTTCGAAGATACCGCGCGCTGACCGACAATGGTCGTAAGCTCGTTGATCGTGCTTTCGATCAGTTTTTTATCAGTAGTAGCGCCGCCAACACCCTGGTTGATAGCGATTTTCTCAAGCTTTGGAACCTGCATTACGCTTTTGTACTGAAATTTATCTTTCAGTGCTGTGCGGATCTCACTCCTGTACTTGGTTTTTAATCTTGGTACGTATTCCATTACTTAATTTCCTCTCCTGATATTTTCGCTACTCTAACTAATTTCCCGGCATCATTTCTCTTACGGCCAATGCGTGTTGGCTTGCCCGATTTTGGATCAACCACCATCAGGTTCGAAATGTGTATGGCAGCTTCCTGCTTGATAATGCCTCCGTTAGGCTTTGCAGCGTTTGGCTTGGTATGCTTTGATACCAGGTTTGCGCCTTCAACATATGCACGGTTCTTCTCAATAACAACCTCCAGAACTTTTCCCTGGGCGCCTTTTGAGTCACCAGCTATAACCTTTACCAGATCACCTTTTTTGATCTTTAATTTGGCAGGTTTTATATTCTTCTTATTTTCCATTTTACAATACCTCCGGTGCTAATGATACAATTTTCATAAATTGCTTTTCACGTAACTCCCTTGCAACCGGGCCGAATATACGTGTGCCTCTTGGCTCATCCTGGTTAGTCAGTAATACGGCAGCATTATCATCAAAACGGATGTATGAGCCATCTTTCCTGCGGATCTCTTTTTTGGTCCTAACCACAACTGCTTTCGATACGGTACCTTTTTTTACGTTGCCTGACGGCAAAGCGCTCTTTACGGTAACCACTATCTTATCGCCGATCGACGCATACCGTTTACCGGTACCACCCAACACGCGGATAACCAAAACTTCTTTAGCACCGCTGTTATCAGCTACGTTTAACCTTGATTCCTGTTGTACCATGTTATTTAGCCCTCTCTAAAATTTGAACCAGTCTCCAGTTTTTATTTTTACTCAGTGGGCGGGTTTCCATAATCAATACGGTATCGCCGATGCCGCAAGTATTTGCTTCATCATGGGCCATAAATTTGGTAGTCTTCTTCACGAACTTACCATAGATAGGGTGTTTCACTTTCCTTTCCACAGCTACCACAATAGATTTTTCCATCTTATTGCTAACTACCAGGCCGCTACGGGTTTTTCTTAAATTTCTTTCCATTGTTCCCAATACTTTAAATTATTTAGAAGCCGTCGCAGCTTTGCGTTTAATCAATTCAGTATTCAGCCGGGCAACGTCCTTACGTACCTTTGTGATACGGCTCGGATTTTCAATGGCGGAAACCGCGTGGGCAAATTTCAGCTTGGTGAGATTTGCTCTCTCCTCGCTGATCCTGGCAACCAATTCTTCAGTCGACAACTCCAAAATTTCTGAGTTCTTCATTTTCTTTATTCTTGTTGTAATGTTGGAAAGTTTTAACGTTGTAATGTTTTTGTTTCGGGGTTGCTTAACATTACAACCTTTCAACCTTACAACTTTTCAACTTCTCAAATTTATGCTTCAACGTAATCCCTACGTACTATAAACCTTGTTTGTACCGGCAGCTTTTGTGCGGCAAGGCGCAATGCTTCCTTTGCTACATCTAAAGGAACGCCTTCTGCTTCAAAAATGATCCTTCCCGGGCGTACAACAGCTACCCAATATTCAGGTGCCCCCTTACCTTTACCCATACGTACTTCCGCAGGCTTTTTGGTTACCGGCTTGTCAGGGAAAATCCTGATCCAAACCTGGCCTTCACGTTTCATAAAACGTGTTACGGCAATACGAGCAGCCTCGATCTGGCGGCTGGTGATCCATGCCGGCTCGAGTGATTTTATACCGAAAGACCCGAATGACAGTTCAGTACCACGACTGGCACTGCCCTTCATCCTCCCTTTTTGCATCTTTCTGAACTTCGTTCTTTTTGGCTGTAACATCTTATTTGGTATTGAGATATGAGATGTGAGATGTGAGATAAATTCTTTTAGCCCCCATCCGATCTTCTATCCGATCATTAACTGCTTTTATTCCTTCTGATTTAAGATTCCGACTGGATATGAATCTCATATCTCAAATCTAACATCTCAAATCTCTTTTACTACCTTCTTCCTGGTCCGCCGGGACGATTGCCGCCGCCGCCACCACCACGATTAGGACCACCACCGCGGTTGCCACCTGGCGCACCGGGGCGACTTCCGCCGCCGCCTTGTCCGCCTCTGCGGTCATTGCCGCCGCCTGGACCACCTCTTCTGTCGCCGCTTCTGCGTTCACCGCCGCGTTCGCCACCTCTTTCGTTGCCGCCGCGGCCGCCAAATGAGGCTGCCCCTTCAGGACGGCCACCTTTACCGCTGCTGCTGCTTGAGCTGCCGATATTCGGCGAAAGGTCGCGCTTGCCGTAAACTTCGCCTTTGCATATCCAAACCTTAACACCTATTTTACCATAGGTAGTCAAAGCTTCGGCCAATGCATAGTCGATGTCTGCACGGAAAGTATGCAGCGGAATTCTTCCCTCTTTATACTGCTCTGTACGTGCCATTTCAGCACCGCCTAAGCGGCCCGACGTCATCACCTTTATCCCTTCAGCACCCATTCTCATGGTTGAAGCGATAGTGGTTTTCATGGCGCGACGGAAAGAGATACGTGCTTCGAGCTGTTTAGCTATCCCTTCTGCAACTAACTGTGCATCAAGCTCAGGCCTTTTGATCTCGAATATATTGATCTGAACTTCCTTTTTGGTAAGTTTCTTTAATTCTTCTTTTATCTTGTCAACCTCCTGGCCGCCTTTACCGATAACGATACCCGGGCGGGCAGTGTGGATAGTTACAGTGATGCGTTTTAAAGTACGCTCGATAACCACTTTCGATACACCGCCTTTGTTGATACGCGCAGATAAATACTTGCGGATCTTTTCGTCTTCAACTAATTTGTCGGCATAGTGATTGCCACCGAACCAGTTAGAATCCCAGCCTCTGATGATGCCTAATCTGTTACCTATTGGATGTGCTTTCTGTCCCATTTCAAATTAATTGTTTTCGTTTTTACTGTCTACTACCAGGTGAACATGGTTTGAGCGCTTGCGGATACGGTAGCCTCTTCCCTGCGGAGCCGGGCGAAGTCTTTTTAACTGGCGGCCGCCACCTACGGTCACTTCCTTCACAAACAAATTGCTGTCTTCAACGCGCTTGTCTTCGTTTTTCGATTCCCAGTTTTTGATAGCTGATAACAACAGCTTCTCAATACGGGGGGCTGCCTCCTTATTTGTGAATTTAAGGATGTATAACGCTTTCTCAACGTTTTCACCGCGGATCAAGTCCACCACCAAACGCATCTTACGGGGCGAGGTAGGGCAGTTTTGCAGTTTGGCAACAGAAGGGCCGCCTTGCTGAGCTTTCTCCTCCTCTTTGCGTTGCCTGATCAATACAGACTTCTTTAATTTTTTAATTGCTTCTTCCATTGCCTGTTATTTTTTCTTTTCAGCGTGACCGCGGAATGTACGGGTTGGGGCAAACTCTCCAAGCTTGTGACCAACCATGTTTTCAGTTACATACACCGGTATAAACTTGTTACCGTTGTGTACAGCGAATGTATGACCAACGAAATCAGGAGAGATCATGGAACGACGTGACCATGTTTTTACAACTGATTTCTTATTTGAATCATTCAGGACACCAACTTTGCGGTCCAGGTTATGATCAATATAAGGGCCTTTTTTAATTGAACGTGCCATTATTTCTTCCTTCTTTCAATGATATACCGATCCGATGTTTTCTTTTTGTCGCGGGTTTTAAAGCCTTTGGCTAATAAACCTTTGCGTGAGCGCGGGTGACCGCCCGAAGCGCGACCTTCGCCACCACCCATAGGGTGATCTACCGGGTTCATCGCAACACCACGAACCCTTGGCCTGCGGCCTAACCAGCGATTGCGGCCGGCTTTGCCTAACACAGCGTTTGCTCTTTCGCCATTTGAAACGGTACCGATAGTTGCCAAACAAGTTGCCAGTATCATACGTGTTTCGCCCGACGGCATTTTAATGATGGCGTATTTACCATCGCGTGCCGAAAGCTGTGCGTAAGTACCGGCGCTGCGTGCAATGGTACCGCCCTGGCCCGGGTTCAATTCAATATTATGGATGATAGAACCCAATGGTATGGTTTTTAACGGTAACGTATTACCAACCTCAGGTGCTGCTGTTTGACCCGAAATAACAGTTTGTCCAACAGTTAGTCCTTCAGGGGCCAACATATATCTTTTCTCTCCGTCAACAAAATGCAACAGTGCTATCCTTGCCGAACGGTTAGGATCGTACTCTATCGTTGCAACCTTTGCAGGGATATCAAATTTATTACGTTTAAAGTCTATCAACCTATAGGCTTGTTTATGGCCACCACCTAAATAGCGCATGGTCATTTTACCCGTGTGGTTACGTCCGCCCGATCTTGTGTTAGCCGAAACCACCAACGATTTTTCAGGAACGTTTGTCGTGATATCCGACGTAGACGTGTCTATGCGGAAGCGGGTACCGGGCGTAACCGGTTTAAATCTTTTAACTGCCATCTCTTTATTTATATACCGCTATAAAAATCTATTACCTCTCCGTCTTTCAACGTAATTATCGCCTTTTTATAAGTTGCGGCGCGGCCGCTAACGGCGCCTGCCTTAGTATTGCGGGTCTTTAGTTTTCCAACGTATTTCATGGTGTTTACAGCCGTAACATTTACACCATACATCGCCTCAACGGCGCCTTTGATCATTATCTTGTTAGCCCTGTGATCAACTTTGAAAGCGTAACGGTTAAGCTTATCAGTAAGCTTTGTTATTTTTTCAGTAAGTAAGGGTTTCTTTAAAATTTCCATAATTACTTAGCTAATGCTTCCTCCAAAGTTTTAAGTGCACCTGCGGTCAGCAAAAGCTTGCCGGCATTCAGCACATCGTAAGTGTTCAGCTGGTCGGCAGTAATTACTTTAGCTTTTTTCAGGTTCCTGCTTGATAAATATACATTCTCGTTCGCAGAGCCCAATACCAATAAGGTCTTAACATCGGTAACATTCAGGTCGGCAGATAACTGAACATAGTTTTTAGTTTTGATGGAATCAAAATTGAAATCTTCCAATACTACGATGTTGTTATCCTGTGCCTTATAAGTTAAAGCCGATTTACGGGCAAGCGCTTTCAATTTCTTATTCAGCTTAAAGCTGTAATCGCGCGGCTGCGGACCGAAGATACGGCCACCACCATTAAACAATGGCGATTTTACACTGCCGGCACGGGCGCCGCCTGTACCTTTTTGTTTATATAACTTGCGGGTTGAACCTGCAATTTCGTTACGCTGTTTTGATTTGTGCGTTCCCTGGCGTTGGTTGGCAAGGTATTGCTTCACATCTAAATAGATAGCGTGGTCGTTCGGCTCGATTCCGAAAATGGAATCAGAAAGCTGCACTTTGGTGCCTGTTTCTTTGCCTGATATGTTTAATACGTTAACTTCCATCTTATTTATCCACTATTACGAATGAACCCTTAGCGCCGGGAATTGAACCTTTAACTACCAGCAGGTTTTGCTCGGCAAATACTTTTACCACCTGCAGGTTCTGCACCTTAACACGTTCGGCGCCCATGTGGCCTGCCATGCGCATGCCTTTAAATACGCGCGAAGGCCATGAGGATGCACCCATTGAACCCGGTGCACGCAGCCTGTTATGCTGACCGTGTGTTTGCATACCCACACCACCGAAACCATGGCGTTTTACAACACCCTGGAAACCTTTACCCTTTGAAGTGCCCACTACATCCACAAAATCGCCGATCTCAAAAATGTCCACGGTGATGGTATCACCAAGTGTTTTTTGATCCGGAAAAGTTTTGAATTCAACCAGTCTGCGTTTAGGAGTAGTACCTGCTTTCTGGAAATGGCCTTTTAAAGGAGCGGTGGTATGTTTTTCCTTTTGTTCGCCATATGCAAGCTGAACTGCTGCATATCCGTCTGTATCAACAGACTTAACCTGTGTCACCACACAAGGGCCAGCTTCGATCACAGTACAGGGGATGTTCTTCCCTGTCTCGTCGAATATACTGGTCATGCCTACTTTTTTACCAATTATTCCTGACATTTCTAAATTTTTTTGTGCTCATCGAAGCAGTAGGGCCTCGTTCAAAGCATATTCTTCCCCGTTAAGGGACGGCAAAGATAGATATTTTAGATTAATTGTCAAATAGGGAATGAAATATTTTTTTAGGAGGGGAAATGAGGTGTATTTTGAGTTGATTAAGTGAGGAGTTGAGCGGGTCGGCTCTCATTGTTATGAGCCGAAACATTGTAACATCTGTAACATATATATTCCAGATGCTCACACCAGGTTGCTTTTTGGGAACCTTAGCCTTGAATTAAATTAAAACTTGATCTTCAATCCGCATTCTTTTTTCATTGTGAGAAGAGCCTCGGCATTGCCCTTAGCATCATCAACAGGATTATGCGTGTGTTTAGTTTTTCGAAGATGTTTAAAAGTGGTAAAAGTATCTTTTTGAATTCCTTTATAAAGGCTACCTATGTTCTGCGAGTTAAAACCGAAAGGGTTGCCACCGGTGAAATGATGGAAATACCAACAGATGAACATCCAATCGAATCCGTTATTGTCGCTTATAAAGATAGGCCTGTCCTTGCTGACAGACTTGACCCAAATAGAGAAATTTGTCATCACAACTTGGGGATCGTCAAACTGCGTCGTCGCCTCCCTTGAAAAACCCGAAACAGCCAATGCCTCTGGAATAAACTTATCGGATATCGGTTTAAGTTCGCCATAGAAAGTGTCATTTAACTGCTCATTAACCAATACAGCACCGAAACAAATCATCGAGTAGTCGCCTGGAATTGGTCCGTCGCTTTCAATATCCACCATTATATAAGCCCATACTGCAGTATTTAAAGGCACTAAGTTAATGTTTTAGGCCCTTTTATTTATCGATAATCTTTTCTGTCTTTGCCAGTCTCCGATACAAGCCCTGCGTTTCCGATATACTATATCACATTAAGTAATGCCTAAACTTAAATCCGGTGCAAAATTTGATGGCTGCCATTTACATCGTGATTTTATGGAAAAGAAGTTATGCTTACCCTTGATAGAATTACATCGAACGCTAACGTAATAAATGATAAAGCCTGTATCAGGGGTATGCGTATTAATCCCGACCCTGTTATTTATCATTGTCTTCATCCCCGGAATTATTCCTATAGTGGTCAGCGATATTAATAATGGTTTGTTCCACACGGGCCGGCAAATCATCGCTCAGGTAAATAAGCTGCTGTTGTTCTATTTTCAACAGCGATTTAAATTTACCGGGGTCATTTGAAGCGCCAAAGATATCCAGGTTGTCAAATCGATCCGCAAAACGTTCAGGAAGAAATTGCAGGAACATATCAGGCAGAGCCGGGAGGAATGGGATAGAGAATAATATGGATGTGTTCCCAAATTTAATACGCAAGCTGGAAGCTGTTATTTTTTCTTGAGAACGGACAGATCAATTTGCGCTGCGGATAGGCCGAAATTGAGTCGCGAATTATCGCGCCCTTATTTTTCTTTGAGAATAGACAAATCGAGTTTGCTCAAAGATGCTTTAGCTTTCTCCGCTTTTTCAAGAAAGTAAGGATCGTTAGCGTAGCTCTTAACTTTTTTAGTTACGATAGCCGGGCCGTAGCCCTTTAATGTTTCTTTTTTGACTGCTGGCATGCTAAATTTATTACATCAAAGATAGTGTATTATTTCTTTTTTATAAAAAAAGCATCATAGTTAACATTCTTCTGAAACTCTTCTAAAACCCCTTGCCTTACGCCCAGTATTTTAAAATCAGTGCTTATTTCAGTCAGAAAAGCCGAAATGCCGATTTGATACAATCTTATTCTTGCGGGCGTTTCTCCTTCAATATAAATAGTTTGCTTACCGTAATGTTTGCTAAACTCAATAACCGTACTTGCAACTGTAGCGAGCACCTTATCACGGTCATTATTATTTGTCACCACCCGCCCATCAATTTTTCCGGTGACTGTATTTTCATCCCCAAAGCCCAAATTATAAACGACCGGATTGTCGTTGATCTTTCTATATTGAACAACTTTTTTTATTCGTCCTTTAGGCCCTTCGCTGAAGAATACATATTCCTTATAATCATCGGTAAAATACGAGTAGCGTTCTAAATTCATTTTGGTCTTAGGCGTAGAATAAATTCGATTTCAAACTTAATAAATTTCGAATCAATTTATTATCCAACCTCGCGCGAGTATACGGGGTGGGCGGTGTGTTGGAAATATTCGTGCGCCGTTTTTGTCCTCGCCGGGTCTTCGGTACGAGACCCTGCGTTTCCGGTATGTTATAGGATGTTAAGCAATGCATGAATTTCAAACTTGCGAAGTTTAACTCGTTATTGTTTATTTTCAAAGGCCTCGTTGAGGGCGTTGCCGTTTAAAAACTTAGCAAGTTTGATCCGGTGCAAAATTTGATGGCTGCCATTTACATCGTGATTTTATGGAAAAGAAGTTATGCTTACCCTTGATAGCATTACATCGAACGCTAACGTAATGAATGGTAAAGCCTGTATCCGGGGTATGCGAATTAATCCCGACCCCGTTCTTCATCGTTGTCTTCATCCCCGGAATTATTCCTATAGCGGTCAGCGATGTTAATAATGATCTGTTCCACACGGGCCGGCAAATCATCGCCCAGGTAAATAAGCTGTTGTTGTTCTATCTTCAACAGCGATTTAAATTTACCGGGATCATCTGAAGCGTCGAAGATATCCAGGCTGTCAAAGCGATCCGCAAAACGTTCAAGATATTGTAAGCCCTTATCATAATTCTGCCGGATGTTTTCATGATCTACAAAATGCCCGCCATCTGAAACTCTTTCGTCCACCCGGGAAATGGATTGTTCAATACCTTCCAAAGTCAAATAAACCATGTTCCCGCTGACCATAACCCCTTCCGAAGATAACAATGCCGGAAATCGAAGTCAGGTCTGAAATTACTTTATCTTTCATAATGCCCTCTTGCACCAAGTATTGTTACTTCACTCCCTGATACTTTGTAAACAAGCCGATGCTCATGGTCAATTCTTCTTGACCAGGCGCCAGTGAGCGCATATTTTAGCGGTTCCGGTTTGCCAATTCCTTCGAATGGCGATTCTGCTATACTTTCTAAAAGGCTTCTTATTTTCTTTAGACGGGCAGCATTGCCCGTCCTCTTCCAATAGTCGATGTCTTCTTTTGCTTCGAGGGTATAAACTATTTCCATATATCGTCCAGGTCGATTTTAACAACCTTGCCCTCATTTGCCTGCTGCATACTTTTTTCAATTTTTGCGACAAATTCTGGATTATATGGACTTTCGCCATCTTCTACCTTTTCGAATGGTATTTTCAAGGCCTTCAAAAAAGCCTTGGTTGCTTTTAGCTGACCATCGTCCTGGGTGTGAACCAATAGCGTACTCATAATTTTAATTTTTTAAACAAATATACCAGGTTTAGCCCATTGCAGAGATAACGCGACAATTAATTTTTGTCCCCGCAGTGTCTTCGGTACGATACCCTGCGTTTCCGGTATGCTATAGCACATTTAGCAATGCCTGCATTTAAAACTTGCGAAGTTTAACCCGGTATTAATTGTTTTTTAAACGCCTCGTTGAGGGCGTTGCCGTTTAAAAACTTCGCAAGTTTGAAGCCTATGCCACCTGAAGTTTGAAAACCTCCAACTCTGCCCCGTTTTCGATAGCCGTGTTTCCTTTTTCCATTACCAGGCGGGTAATTTCTTCCGAAAGATAGTAATGGCCGCAATTGGTGCAGATTTCCGCAGGAACATCTTTAATCAATACGATCGCCCCATCCCTTTCCAGCTTAATGGTCACTTTACCTTTTTCGGTGGCGCCTACTTTACACAATGCACATTCCATAATTATTAAATTGGCAGCAGTTACTGTTTAACGCTCCTGATACGTATCAACAATTGGTCCTCGGCTATATTACTCAATTCCGATTTATCATATATCGCGAGTAAGTGAATTTCTTCGTCAACAAATCGTACATAAGTAATTACTCGCGCTCCGCCGGATTTACCTTTATTTTTGGAAGAAATACTCATCCGTATTTTATAGCAGTTATTCCCGATGGATTCGCCTGAACGTGGATTTACCTTTAAATCATCGACAACCGTTTCAAAATCCCTTTTTAAGGAAATGTATTTTTTAAAAAGCTTTTTAAATTCCCGCTCGAAAAAAGGCGTAAAAACAATATTATAGCTCATTTAACAACTGATCGATTGTTTTGGCCTTAACTTTTCCTTGTTGGTGCTTGTTTACAAATTCAATGGCTTCTTCAAATTCCTTTATGAATTTCTTTTCCTTGTTGGACAATTTGCCGATAGCGTTAGCCTCTTTTAGGGTATCGGTGTTTATCACCTTCCCACCAAGCTGTTCCACCAAATCAGATAGGGTCCTTTCAACTTTATCCGGAATTTCTATAGTAAGCGTTGTCATATAACAAATTTAGAGAATTAATATTAATAGCATACCCAAAGATTTGCAAAGTTTCCAAAACTTCGCAAGTTTGATAGTCCGCGTATTTAGCTGACGAAGGCTTATATACCAACCAAAAGGCATCCTGATTTGCCTTTTCAATCAAATATTCGATCATATAAAAGGAACAACATTCCACATTCCCCTTAAAATTCCACACTTATCCGTTGATAACTTATTTTGCTTTGCGTGGTATTGTTCCCTAAACTTGAGCAAATCACCATCACTGCAAATAATGATCGCATCCATAAAAAAACAATTAGCCGCATTAAAGGAATCGCCCGAAATAAGCGACTTAACGTACCGCAAGGCAAGAGCCATCTATCTCAACGGAAATTGCCAGGTATTAAGCCAGTCGGTGCGGGGCTTCGATCTGTTGGTGTTTGACGGGCAGGAAGATATTGAGATAAGAATAGCCCTGCCAGAGGATGGACAAGTGCATAACCTGGTTAAGGGAGAAAACGCTCCCTGGGATAGCTGCAGCATAGCGGCGCTGATGCAGGCAGAAGAAGAACTGGAAAAAACCAGGCTCCGGCCCGTGCTCGAGGGTAAAGCATACACCCGCGAAGGCATGATGAAAAGGGTGCTGGACGAACGCAGGGTAAAAGCGCTGAAGGCAAAATATATCATGAAATTTGCTGATAACATTTATGGCGAACACATTTTGACTACGGAAAAAGGCGTAAACTACAAAATTACCCTCCGCGACTTTGATGATGAGACCGGCTATATTGATAATCCCGATCTGAAAACAAACAAATTAGGCACCACCAAGCATATTATGTTTGCGTTTAGCGCGCTCAAGTCGCAGCCGGAGATTTACCATAGCCTAAGTCACGTTTACCCGTTCGTGGAAGTTTATCTCGATCCGCTTAACGACTACCGCATCACCTGGCATTATCCGCATCCTTTGAAACCAGAGATTGCTGAATTGATCAAAACATATTTTAAGGGCAAAAATTATATTGAAGAGGGGGAAATAAAGGAGTTCCTGAATTTTATCATGGCGGCGCGCGAACACCCCGTCATATTGGTGCGGCCGGAAGTGGAAGAGAAAGTAAAGGACGCCTGGGACGCGGAAATGCTGGAACTGGCGCATAAAGAAGAACAACCCGACTTTTCCCTGATGAAAACGTCGCTGTTCCCTTATCAGCAGCAGGGCGTAGCGTTCGCCGTGTTCAAAAGCGGCGCCATCATAGCGGATGAAATGGGCCTGGGTAAAACCATCCAGGCGATAGCTACCGCTGTAATGAAAAAGAAGCTATTCAATTTCAGGCGGACGCTGATCGTCTGCCCCGCGTCGTTAAAAGAACAATGGAAACAGGAGATTGAGAAGTTTTCGCATGAACAGGCGGTAATTGTTGACGGGTTTCCGAAACAGCGGGCCGAATTGTACCGGGAAAGCGATGCCTACTTTATGATCGTTAATTACGAAACCGTGCTGCGCGACTGGCGGGAAATAAACCGGATGGAAACCGACTTTATTATTTTGGATGAAGCGCAAAAGATCAAAAATTTTTCCACCATCACGGCGCAAAGCATCAAAATGCTCGAAAAGAAGCACGCGCTGGTTATCACCGGTACGCCGATAGAGAACCGGCTGATCGACCTTTATTCTGTCGTTCAATTCATCGACCCAAACTTTTTGGCCCCTTTATGGGAGTTCTCTTACCAGCATTGTTATTTTGATGAAGCTAAGGCTGATAAGATCACCGGCTATTATAATCTTCAGCAGCTGAATGACCGTCTGAAACCGATCCTGATCCGGAGGGAAAAGAGAAGGGTAATAAAAGACTTGCCGCAGGTAACCGAGATCACCGTTCCGGTCGCGATGCATATTGAACAGGAGGCTTATCACCTTGACTACGCAAGGGGCATTTCCCAAATACTCCACAAGAAATACATTTCGCCGTTCGATCTGCAGAAGCTGATGCTGCTGATGAGCAGCATGCGCATGGTTTGCGATTCAACCTTCCTGATAGATAAAGAATCGCACGTTTCGCCAAAATTGCATGAGCTGAAACATATCCTGCTGGAGAAATTAGACTTGCCAAACAATCAAAAAAAGGTGATCATATTTTCGGAATGGGTTACAATGCTGCACCTGATAGGTAAAATGCTGCACGAATGCGGAATTGGCTTTGCACAGCTGAGCGGCCAGGTAGCGATCAAGAACCGGGACAAACTGGTAAAGAAATTTGAAAGCGAACCGGATTGCCAGGTTTTTCTTTCAACCGAGGCAGGCGGCGCGGGGCTTAACCTGCAGGTGGCGGATACGGTTATCAACTTTGAGCTGCCCTGGAACCCTGCCAAAAAGAACCAGCGCATCGGCCGCATCGACCGCCTGGGGCAATTGAGCAAGCATCTTACCGTAATCAATCTCATTACGAAAAACTCCATCGAAACCAAAATAGCCTCCGGGCTTACGCTAAAGCAGAATCTTTTTGACGGCGTGCTGAATAATGAAAACGGCCCTGATGTGGTTGATTTTTCCGCTTCGGGCAAGGCTCAGTTCCTTGCGGAGTTGGAAGGTATTATGGAGGGTTTCACCTCGGTACAAACCGATCTATACGAGGATGTCCCAACAGAACCTGTGGCTGAACAGCCTGCAGAAACCCTTCAAGATATTGTTGCTGATGACAACAGCCCGCAACTGGCCGTCGCCGAAAATAGTAAAACAGAGGAGATAGTAATATCACCACAGCAGCAGGAACAAATAGAAACCATGGAAACAGTGATGAACCAGGGTATGGAATTCCTGGCGGGGATGTTCAAAATGGCAACCGGCAAAGATATGGGGCTTGAAAGTAAAAAAATGGAAATAGATAAAGAGACCGGTGAAATAGTGATGCGGTTTAAAATGCCCGGGCTGATGGGGCGATAAAATCGGGCCAGAAAGAGATCACGGGGCCGCGCTAAGCAAAATCGCTATGAGATATGTGACGAAAAACCTAAAAACTTGCGAAGTTTAATTCGGAGTTAACTGTTTTTCAAAGGCCTCATTGAGGGCTGCGCCGTTTGAAAACTTCGCAAGTTTAATCCTGTGTAAAATAAGATAGTCCTTTTTGCTAATAACCTCCGTTCATGATGCCTTCCCAATGCTCTCAGCCCCGATACGGCGAATACCATGCACCCGTCCGCTGTGCTTTATCTTCCAAATATCGTAGGCTTTCTGCATATCGAGCCAAAATTCGGCGTTTACGCCGAACGCGTCCTCCAGGCGCACTGCCATTTCTGCAGAGATCGCTGAGACCTCATTAACCACCTCGGACAGCTGTTTCCGGCTTACCTGCAAGTTTTCGGCTGTTTTGGTAATTGACAACTTCATCTCTTTCAAAATGTCTTCCCTTAACACTGCACCGGGATGAACCGGCGGCATATTGCTTTCCATTTTCTTTTCCATTTAATGATAATCTGAATAGTTAATGTCAAAAACGCTCCCGTCTTCGAATCGAAAATAAATCCGGTAATTGCCTGTAATCCACACCGACCAAAAACCTTTCAGTTCCCCGCTTAAGGAATGCAGTTTATACCCCGGCACCATCCTTAACGGCTCTAAGCTTTTGGCCGTATTCAATGCAGAAAGTATTCGCCTAATTTTTTCAATTTGATCGTGCGGCAGCTTCGAAGCATCATTTTTCTCCCACAAGAGCCGTAATCCTTTATGGGCAATGCTTTCGATCATTATTCAAATATACGTTGTAACCCTTAAGGTTACAAGTTTTTTGTTTGTAATAATCATTTCGACCACCATTTGCGTAAACCCCTATTTGTTAATAATTTTAGCGGCCGGCTCGTCCGCCCGGTTTGCTCAAAAATATAAATGGAAGAAAGTCCTAAACCAAAGCTAAACCCCGACCAAAAAGAAGCTTTAAGGGCAATCAAAAACTTCATGGACGACCCCTTGGCCAATACCTTTGTTTTAAAGGGCTACGCTGGTACAGGCAAAACGTTCCTGATGCAACTGTTAGGGAAACGGCTGCAGGAAAAGAAATACAAGTTTTGCATGCTGGCGTCAACCGGAAGAGCGGCAGCCGTGCTGCGGGGGAAGACAGGATTTATCACCAAGACGGTTCATGGCGAGCTTTACCACTTCAGTAAAGTTGACGGCATTGAAGACTCGATGCTTATCGCCGACAGAACCTCCAAAAACGGGCAAATGTCGTTGCAGTTTGCCACCCGGATACCCGACAAAGACAAAATTCTTTATATAGTTGATGAAGCGTCGATGCTTTCAGGTGAGCTTTCCGACACCAATTTTTTTGCAACGTTCGGGTCGGGTATATTGCTGAACGATTTTTTTGAGGTATTGGGAGAAAACAAAGTGATCTTCGTTGGCGACCCATGCCAGTTGCCGCCAGTAGGCCAGGGGTTCAGCCCGGCTTTGAATGTGGGGTGGTTAAATAGAAACCGCAGGCACGCCGTATCCGTTACGCTGAAAATGATAGAGCGGACAGAAGCCACCAATGACATATTAAAGTTGGCCGGGGAGGTAAGAAAAATGGCCGATTATGAAACCTTTATGTCGCGGCCAAAGCTGCCGGCGCTGAATCTTAAAAACGTAATTCTTCATGCCACAGAGCAATCCTTGTTCGCGCATTATTCAAATGCTTACCGGAATTCGGGCGCGAATGAAACCCTTGCAATCGCCAGGAGTAACCGGAAAGTACAGCAAATAAACCGTGCGCTGCGCCGCGACCGGTTTGGAATGGAAGATATACCCTTACAACTGACCGATGTGCTGCTGGTGACCCAAAATAATTACGCGGTACCGCTATCAAACGGCGATTTTGTGGAAATAATCCGGCTTGGAGAATTCAGGCACCTCGATACGCTGAAATTTCAGGATGTTAGGGTAAAATCGGTTTCTTCGGAAAAGGAGTACAATTTACTGCTGTCGCTGGATATATTACATGGCACAACCGGGAATTTCAATAATGAACAGTCCAAAACTTTAATGATCGACTTCAGCCACCGGATGAGGGCTGAAAACATTCCGCCAAACACTGCCAGGTACAAGGAGGAAATGCTAAAAGACGAATTCCTGAATTGCCTTCGCGCCACTTATGGCTATGCCGTTACCTGTCATAAAGCCCAGGGCGGGGAATGGTCGGAGGTTTATCTCTTCCTTGATAATAAAATGTACGGAATGCCCCCTAATGAGCTATGTAAATGGTGGTATACAGCTATTACGCGGGCCCGGGTAACGCTGCACCTGGAAAAGGGTTGGTGGATAAACTGAATTTATCGGTGCAGTAGTTATCCGCTATGGACTATAATGGTACCGGCATTGCAAAACGTGCAGCCTGTTTTCTTTTACGCAATAGATTAACCTGTGTTCGTCTGTTATTCGCCTGCTCCAATTACCGGCCAGGCTGCCTTTTAAGGGTTCGGGCTTACCTATTCCTTTAAATGGAGCGCGTAAACACTCTTTTAGCAGATCGTTTATGCGTTGCAATACCTTTTTGTCGGTTTGTTGCCAGTACAGGTAATCTTCCCAGGCCCTTGTCTGCCAAACCAGTTCCATTCTTATTCTTCGATCAACTTGTTGCTAATATATGCACCTGTGTTCATTTCGTCGATCGCTTCCTGCAATCGCCTTCTGTTGGCTTCACTTTTAATGATGTGTATCGTCTCGGTCATGGCATTATATTCATCAAGGTCCATCACTACCACATTTTTCCCCTTACTGCGCGAAACAATTACAATCTCTGCATCATCGTTTACTTTATCCAGATTTTTTGCCAGGTTTTGCCGGAATTCAGTGTAATTCAATACGTCCATAATTTTATAAGTACTTAATTAAGTACAAAAATAGGAAATAAATCGGTTTGTCGATAAAATTTGTAGCTGCACCGGCGAAGATTTTTCGACCGTTTATTTTTCACTTCTTGTTAGGCACAATAGCCGTTGCCTCTACTTCAATCAATACATCGTCCCGAAACAATTTATTCACCTGAACCAGGGTGCTTGCGGGCGGATGCTTTAGATTGACGAATTTATCCCTCACTGCCCTCAGCGTTTGTATCTGGCTCATATCCAATAACATAAATTCAAAGTTTAACAATATTGTCCATGGCGCCGCCCGCACTTTCAACGGTATTTTTGAGATTTAGAAACACCTGTTCGGCTTGTTTTTCAAAATCATCTTTTCCAACAAGGGCGCCTTTATTGTCAAAGGCAACCTGGCCGGATATAATGATCATTTTGCAATTGCCAAGGTCGATCTGCGCTGTTTGGGAGTACCCATGCGGAGCAGGCAAAACAGCCGGATTGATAAATTTTATGATCGAAGTGTCTGCCTGCGAAAATGCAGTTTTAACAATGATCAAAAGGGGAAATAAAAGGAGTTTTTTCACGCTGCTAAAATTGATGGGGGAAAAAAGTGACCGACCGCTAAAATTGATTGAAACAGACTTAAATTTTAACCCTTCCCTGCCGGTATAAAAGCAGGGGGCACATTATTAACCGGTTTGGTTGATTTGAGGTAATAAAAAATCGCTTCGATATCCTCGTCGTTTAAATTGCGCAGATCATCCCAGGGCATCGGCGGCATGAGCATCCTTTCCGCATCCAATCCTTTGTATTTTCCGTGGCGCAGCGCATTTTTGAATTGTTCTTCTTTCCAATTCCCGATCCCGGTTGCGTCAGAAGTTATATTTCCGGCGAAGGTTGTTCCCCAGGGACCGGCGGCTGCGGTGAGGTCGGCACTAAAAACGACAAGGCCTTTTTTAAGGGCGTCCGCGCTCTCAACCGGGGCCGGCGCGTTAGCGGGGAAACCCGACAGCACTTTTTCGGGAATAACTTCAGGTCCGTTAGGCCCCATCTTTTTTGGCGAGTGGCAGTCGTTGCAGCCGATGGTAGCAACCAGGTAGCTGCCTCGTTTGATCAGGCTGTCCTTGCCTGGTGCGGTGGAGTTTACAGATTGGCTATCCATTTTAGTGGAATCGCACGAATTCAGCGACCATGTGAAAACTGCGATTAACAACACAATGACAAAGGTTCTCATCGTTTAAGGTTTTAAATGGCAAAAATTTTGGCTAAACCAAATATAACAAAACGACTTGACAATGAATACTAAAATTGATTCGAGATTTTTCCTTCAACCCATTTATTAAAAGGAGTGCCTTTTCTTGGATTGAAAAACCCTTTGATACAGTCCGGGTTGCGGATGCAGATTTGTATATGGCTTTTCTCAAAAATGCCAGCACCTTCGTAAGCCGGGCCGCCTTCGGTAAATACACATCGGGTGGATTCGAAGATTTTCAGTTCGCTAAAGCCTTTAAGGCTTATGTCATTTTGATATTTCTTATGAATTTCGGAATGCATATACTCGATAACCCTGCAATCGAGTACTCTAAGGATTTTATCTTTATAAAGATCGTTCTTAAGATCTTTGTTTTCCGGCAGTTCCTGGCCGAACACTTTATAGTCGGCCACCATTAAGGCGTAGTAGTCCTTTAGTACCTGCACATACCTGGAATCTAACAAATCGCAACAATAGCCCAATTGAAGCACCGCCCCAACCCCGCAGGCGCTTCGATCTCGCCGCGCTTCTTCTTGTTATCAGCCCATTCCAACGCCCGATCGTAATTGTTTTCCCAAAAATACATGCCGTGCCCGAGCCAATCATACGGCTTCTGGCTAATGTGGATAGAGTCAGAATTATTAATAAGCTTTTGCTTCACAGTATCTTCGCAGCCATGAAAACCAATGATCAGGTTAGGCCGTGAATCGTACATCAGGGCTTTTTCACCAACGTTTCTAAAATGGCATAAGGTTTTGTATACTCCCCTTTTTCATTCATTATACCTGCATCAATGAAACTTTGCAGGGCTTGCTCTTTTGTCCTGCCTGCTTTAAGTTTTTCCTTAGCCAAATCAGATAACTTTTTTAAATCCTGATCACTCATTGGGAATAGTTTTACTATACAAATATAAAGTATTTATGACAATTTGTCTTTGCAGAAATCTGCCTATTAAAGCTCATGCAATATTTGCTGTATTGATCTCGCCTGGATGTTCCCTTCCTGGTGCAACTAAACCCACTTTATTGATTCCCCGCTCACTCCGGCAGCGCTACCGGCTCCACAATTACGTCCCAATGGGAGATTAATAATTCAAAGCGGTGTTGTTCGGCTTTTGCGTAGCTTTCCTGGTCGGGGTAGAGTTCTTTTTTAAATGGATCGACGATACTATAATCCAATGCGGTATGCTCGTCTTTAAACGTTATGGCTACTTTAAAGTCCCAGCGGCTATCTTCGCTGCTGTGCAACACCGGGGTTTCGGCCTGTATGCTTAGGATATCTCCTTTTTGCACAGCAGCGAAGATAGCCGCTG
>Ga0302303_10000522_pt1 | contig 30796 bp, 25 predicted proteins | sample III_Palsa_E2_1_FD_194542 | JGI IMG/M metagenome (GOLD analysis project Ga0302303, IMG submission 194542) | Peat permafrost microbial communities from Stordalen Mire near Abisko, Sweden - III_Palsa_E2_1 | ecosystem: Environmental > Terrestrial > Soil > Palsa > Peat permafrost | place: Sweden...
TTTTTAGCAACTGTCCGGCCAATTTCGCCTGCTCCATTCCTGCTGGCGACAAATCAACATCGGCCCAGCCGGTAAAACGGTTCTCCAGGTTATAAATACTTTCGCCGTGGCGGATAAGCACAAGTTTTTGCATAGCTATAATGTAACGCTAAAGATATGCATCAGTTTGAAAAAATTGGTTTAGCAGAAATAACTATTATATTGCATTACCAATTTAAAACCAAACAATCATGATTCCAACTACACCGGCACCTGTTACCGTAAAGGATAACATTGCCAATCCTGCTCCGCTGGGGCTTTGCGCCTTTGGTATGACGACCGTTTTATTAAACTTTAAAAATGCCGGTATAATTGAGTTTAGCTCGATGATACTAGCCATGGGCATTTTTTATGGTGGCCTTTCACAAGTTATAGCCGGTATAATTGAAGCCAAAAAGAATAATACTTTTGGATTGACCGCCTTTACCTCTTACGGCTTTTTCTGGTTATCGCTAGTCGGGTTAATTGTAATACCGGCTTTTGGCTGGGCACCTAAACCATCCGAAGCAGGTATGAGCGCCTATTTAGGCATGTGGGGGCTATTTACCTTCCTGATGTTTTTCGGCACGCTTAAATTAAACAGGGCATTGCAGTTTATTTTTGGTTCGTTAACCATTCTATTTGTTTTACTAGCGATAAGCGATGGCACAGGCAATAAAGAACTAGGCCAAATAGCTGGTTACGAAGGCATTATTTGTGGCTTATCAGCAATATATACAGGCATGGCCAATGTATTAAATGAACTTTACGGAAAAACTGTATTACCGATTGGCCCTGTATCTTAATTTTGGTTAGATTTGTGCATTGAAAGATTTTAAGAAATATTACGTTCTTCCGGCTACGCCCGAAGAAATTTATACAGCGTTAACCAATCCGCTGACTATTGAGCTATGGACTGGCGAAACCGCAGTTATGTCGACCGAAGTAGGTACTGAATTTTCTATGTGGGATGGCAGCATTGTTGGTAAAAACCTGGAATTTGAACAGGATAAAAAGATTGTACAGCAATGGTATTTTGATGGGCAGGAAGCGGAATCAATAGTTACCATCAAACTTCACCCCGATAAAAACGGCACATCAGCTGAATTGAGGCATACTAATATCCCCGATAGCGATTACGAAGACATGACCGAGGGCTGGAATGATGCCTATTTTGGATCGTTATTTGAATTTTTTAGTTTATAAGGCTGTTTCTATAGATATAGAAACATTTAAAAACACGAACCGTTGCACATTTACAACCGGTTCGTATTTTTAAACTACACTATGCTCCCAGTAAAGTTACCGCGGTAACAATAGGGCAAAAAGCGCTTATTACAGATAAAATTGCCTGCGCATCTGTAGATGAAAGGCCAAAAGTCCCTTCCAGGATTCCTTTTATCTTATCTTCAACCCAGTTGAGGACTTTTGCCGCCATTTCTGCCCAATATTTTGGATCTGTAAAAAGTTTAATCAGGAAATCTTTCACAGCTTCAAAGAATTTGGCAGGCAAATCCGACAATTTACCCACGGTAACATCCAGGCTAATCTGACCTATTGAATGATGATCACCACCAAGTACAAACCCAGCCGCGAACAAGGCCCCGAATGCACCTTTTTCTAAATCAGCATAAATGTTCGCCATTGCTTCAATGCCGGTATTTATATCCCAGGTACCCAAAGCACCAAGGTTTATCGAACCAATTCCAACATTAATTGAACCGGTAACATCCAGTTTTTCGGCAGTAAAGCTACCCTTAAGATCTCCTTTAAAAAATCCCCCGAGGGAAGAGCCTGAAACCTCGAAAGCAGCACCACTTTCATTAATATCTATATAAATACCATCGCTTGATCCCAATATGGTCATTCTGCCACTCACAAAAAAGTGTGGTTTTTTGAATTTATCAGGTGCATTAGGTTGGGTAAATGTAGCTATAGATACTTGAGGGCCGCCTGAACCGCTAAAATCTGTAATGCTGAAAAGATTATCAGAAATAAAACTGATCTTATCCATATTGGCATCTACTTTAATACCTTTATTCAGCGCGATTTCAACGTCTACATCCACCTTAAAAAACAGGAATTGAATACAGCCGCTAACTTTCATTCCTTGCGGATAAAAGAAAGTACCTATATTAACACCAGATGGCGATGGCACAAAATAGAACTGAGCTTCTTTAGACACCTCGATAGCTCCATCTGTATTTTTCACCAATTGCCAGTGTGTTACTGTTGAACTGTCTCCCGCCCCCTCTTTTTCGGTAATGTACCATTTTCCATTGCCCGAATCGTTGAAGATCATCATACCGTCACTGGTAGTCGGAAAACTTTTTTGCTTACCAAAACTTATAAAATCATTCTGGATCACATCGCCGTTAAAATTATTCATCGCTTCTTCAAGCGCTGTTGATGAGCTTTTCGGAATCTGGAACGCGCTATCTATCGATCCTTTAATAGCAACCTCATCCAATACCGATTCAATTGCTGATGGAATTTGTTCGGTTATTTCGCCCGCTAGTTTTTTAACAATATCTCCCAGGGTGATATTACTCAAAGCCCCCGCGATCATGCTTTCGGAAGGATTAGAGCTGTTGATGAGTACCGCTAATGTACTATCGAACAAATCCTCTACCATTAACTCCGCGGCAAAGCCAAAGCTTGGTAAGCCTTCAAATGAGACCCCCAGTTCAAGCGCTAAGCCGCCGAGTTGTAACGGCCCGAATTTCAACGGTTTTTCTACTTTTAATGTACCGGATGCGAACACACCATTGGCTACAACCGACAGGATCACATCAAACTCCAGGTTATTATTATCAAGGATTGTTTTAAGTGAGGCTGCAAGGCTAAAAGCAAATTCATCGGCCCCGCCTGCAACAACCATAATAGTACCAGTTAAGCAGCCGTTTTGAAAGCCAAGTGTGCCCGAGCATGTTCGCTGGCTAACATCATTAACCGGTGTAAGAAAGGTTGTAACAGATACGCCAAGCTGAAACTGTTTTTTCTCGGTAAGATACGCTACAAAGCCATCCAGTTGTGTTCCTTCAGGAATTTTGAGCAAGTCTATCAGCGCGCCAAGGATCTTGTTCTTTTTAGTAAATACGGTGCTTGTATAAAGGAAAAAGCCAGGCTGGATTCCTTGAGCTATTGCAGGTAGTGTTATTTTCGAATTTCCGAGGCTGGATTGATTGAATTGCTTGAATCCGGGAAATGTAAACGATTGATCTTTTAAAGTTGATACAGCTAAAGTAAAGGTTTGGAAAGGGAACCACGATGCAAAAGTATTAACGCTACCAGAAACACCGCCGGAAAGATTTCCTAACTGATCTATTTCAATTTGTAAACCTATTGCGAATCCCCATCCGGTAGTACCCTTTTGAAGAACAAATGCTAAGCTGCCGATTTTATCGATAACCGTTCCAAGCTCCATTTTATAATCATTGCCAACTTTTTCAAGGATGATATAGGATTGGGTGAAAGTTAAATCGAAACCGCTTGGAACATTAATTTTTGTTTGGATGAGAAAGGATACAATTTCACTAAGTGTAACACTTGGAAAATCACCCCTGATGATAATATTGCCCGGGATATCATACCGGGAGTTTAATGTTACGCCTGCTATTTGCGCCGTGCCCGAAAAACTACCACTTAAACTACCTGTGCTTGGCTTTAACAGGAACATACCTACATTGCTAAACGTTAATTGGGTTACCCCAAGCGGAATTATCCAAGGTTTAGGCTGTTGCGCCATCATTAACATGATGGAATAATAATTACCCGGCGAAACGATAAGCTCCAACGCATCAATACTCAGATCACTTACCGGCGGGATGCCTGGTGCATAGGTAGCCATGAGTTGTGATAATGGTACATTATAACCATCAGCCAATGAAGCGATAATTTCGAACCCGGTTGTTTTTTGTGCTACGATGTTAACTTTTATCCCTTCTATTTCAACTTGTCCACCTACCGCGATACCGATAGACCGTGTGCTTGAATCGAATGGGTTTTGCACATCAAACTGCGCGAATGCCGAATTTATTTGAAAAGTGCCCGGCCAGATATCCCAATCAAGTCGCGGCATGCCTATTGTTATCGAAGCTGCACGCACTTCTAATTTTTCATTATACCCAATGGTTACACTGGCGGCTTTTATTCCTAAACCGCCAAGATCGCCCGTTTGTATGGCTGTTGGGAAAGAGCTTAAAACATCATTGATGCCAATAATATCCGCCAACTCGCTAAAGTTACCGATAGGAGAATTCTCAAAGTTAGCGATGAGCTTAGCTGCATCAGCTCCCGGAGATGTTACCACAGTAACCCCGATTTTAGATTTGGCACTTGGTATATCAAATTCTCCGGTGTAAGCTACAGTGGCTTTATAGGTATCATTTTTCCCAAACCAATCGGTGCTTGCCGCGCTGTATATCCGGAAAAAATCCGCACTAAAAGACATACTGCCAAGCGCAATGGGAGCTACCCCTAAACCTATCTGCAAGTTAATACCCGGCGGGATACCAGCTGGTGTCCATGGAAATTCCCAGGCTTTGAGCGGAGGCGTTATTACCGAAGCATCAGGAACATTGATTGTACCAATTAGTTTTAGTGCACTGCCACCTGAAATTAAGGTTTCAAAAACACTTAAAATTCCGGTTGGTGTAAAATCAGCCTGAAAATTAATTCCTGTGATGTAATGATGATCACCGATGGTTTGTTCGTAGGTAGAAACCACGAATTGTGCATTGGTCATCAAAAGTTCATCAAGCGGACTAACTGGGTCTGCATCTGGTTTTGATAAATCAACAACAGTGGGCAAATCCGGAAAACTATCCGAAAACTTCCATGGTGTTGCTGGCGGTACCGCGCCAATTACTGTAAAACGGAACAGGGCCTGCACGTTTCCGTTAACCATTGTAAGCGTTAAAATTGTGGCTACAACGCTGGTAGTAAACCGAAACCCACTGATTCCTGTAATAACAACATCGCTCCCATCCGCTATCGGATTTGCTGCCGCATCGGTAATCTCAATTGGTTCATCATTAAATGCTTTAAGTATAATTGCCGGAATTACTCCCGCTGTATCAATTAATTGCAGCGTTACCGCGTCAATAACAACTCTTCCGTTCGTGATGGATCCATCATCGGCTATATGCAACAGCGTTCTGATTGTGTTGACATCCTGAGATTGTATATTGCTTATATTTAACCTGGAAGCAAAACTACTTTTCGCAGTATCCGCCAATTTATAATTATTAAAGATGTACTCAAGGGTTCTCCGTTCAATAGCTGTTATTTTGCCCCCTTCTATGGCTGCATTGTACAGATTTTCAGCATCCGCTATCGAAAGATGATCATTTCCCTGCTTTTTGATATATGAATCGGCCAACTCTAATAATTTGCGGTCGTAGTCTATATTATTGATTTTTATATATTGATTCATCTGCCTTACTAATTATTGGTGAGTTTTTCTGCTTATCGCCTACCCCTGTGTGCTGTAAATGATGCGATCTCGAATTTGGAATAATCCGTTAATCCATATAATTCAGTCCATACCTGAACGGAAAAGAAATCATAGAGCTTCTGTTCTGTTCCAAATACAAAAAAGCCGAGGTTTGCGTCAAAATATTCGAAGATTCCCGGAAAATTGCCCGATGCACTTAAATCGGGACGAAATCCGAATGCGATTCCATGTCCCCCGTTTGCCCCACGCATGCTTACAAGAAAGTACGATGGTCCTTTTGCAGTTGCGATATCCCGCATTTTCTGAAAAATCGTAGTCGGTGCCAAATCATTAGCTTCGTTAAATTTTATAAAATTGTCCATCCCCGGTCCAAATCGTTGTTTAATCCGGTCGTCCATTAACTTTTTTATAGTTACTAGTAATGCTGGCTTATCTTCTTCTGCTGCCTGTGTTAATTGAGTATTAAGCTGGATCAAGTTTTGGCGAAACTGGTTAAACATAGCCTGGGTTGCTTGCTGAATATCCATATACCTTGCTGGGATACGACTGTTTCCGGGAGGTACTAGAATAGCATTCCGTATGTCGTTAACAAGTATACCGGGACCAGGCTGCCCCATTTGATAAGAAGTAACAAAATCAAGAGCCATGGCAAAACATACACCATTGCTATTATGGGCTGCAAGCAGAGGATCGGTACTTTGGTCTATCCAAAGTACAAATGCCCCATTGTAATCTTCTTTAACATAATCACGCCATACATTTTCGTCCATGTCTATTAATTTAAGTGTGAATGAACTTATTATTTATTATTGTTGACCAAGCTGTTGGGTAAGTAAATCCTTAATGATTGTAGTAACCTCATTGCCTACAGCCGTAAGATGACTGGTAAGCTGGGAGTTTACGGCATCAATTATTTTATTTTGAACCTCGGGGGTATTAAGTACTTTTTGAACTACCGGGCCAAGTCCCGACTGATCCGAGATAGTAATTTGCATCGCATCTGAGTTAGGTATCTGGTAAAAAAGTTTATTAAAGGTTATTACCAACTCACTCGCGTCATCACCACTTGGGTTAACAATGCTGTTAAGCGAAACTGATTTAACAGTTATGTTCATTCCAAAATTCAGGTTTCCACCGGTGTAAGAAGCCGAAAAATTGGCAGTGGCGGTAGCTCCGGAACCTAACGAGCCTATTAAAATACCAAGATTTAATGTTGGCGGTGTTAAAATCATTTTATCTGCCGGTGCAGTGGAATTAGGGAAACCTGTAATAACGATGCTTGACAACGTTACATCATTTAATGCAAATCCCTCGAAAATGTCAAAAGATCCAACATTCAGGTTCTGTGGTTTGAATGGATCAAGAGAAGGATTTTGATAACTTCCCAATAGCGTTTTTACATACCAGCTGCTATCAGGATTATTGAGTGAATAACGTATCCTATCAAATAAATATAGATCTACTTTGTTATCTGCTTGTTGCCCTTCATCACTTGGCAATGGGCCAGTTACTTTGCCTAAACGAGAATCCAATAAGTTTGCAATCTGCTCATCCAGCGTGTTTGATATGGCACCTATATTTTCTGCGCTATTAAGCGAATCCTGCATTTGCGAAAACACAGCCGCGCTTGCATCAGGCGCACTCATAAACGTAGTGATAAGCTCAGATATAATATCCTGAAAATCGGATTGATTACTAAGTACGGCATTTACATTTTTAAATTGCGGTGCTCCGTCTCCCGTTGTGATCAAGGTTAATTTGGTTATCGCTAATGATAAACCAGCCCTGTCTCCTTTAACATTAATTTTAATAGCGGCAGAGAAATTAAGCTGCGTAATATCTGCGGTGAATGTACCATCGCCAACTACTTGTATCGGATTTCCATTTGGATCGAGGCATTGAGTATCTGTCATCGACTCAACGGCACAAAGGTTTTGGGTTAGGATAAATGGTGTACTCAGGGATAGCTTAGTTACTTTTTGGCCCGGCTGCAAACCTTCGGGATGGTTTGTCCAGTAGTTAAACTGCATTTTAATATCCGCGGTAATGGTAGCGGTAGCTTCATCGTAATTATAATTCGCGAAATCAGTAACATACGCGTTATCCAATCCATTGATAATAACCTTATCAACCCCGGCCGGATCTTTTAAATCCAACGATGGCTGAGGATCTTTTGGATAAGGAATTACAGGAGTATCATTGATCTGAAAGTATTGGTTTGCGATATTTTTAGCTATCCCGAGACCATTTGTACCGGCTAATTTTCCAATTGTCCAGTGGTCTTCTTTTAGCGGCAGAATTTTAGAGCCGCCGCTTTCCATGTCGGCTAATATTGTTGGAAGGAATGTTTTTGCCTTCGGATTATTAGCTGATGCTTTTATCGTTAGAAAAATAAAAGAGAATAATTTTGAATTACCTGCCATGATTAATGTTTTTTAAATTTTACGGTCAACTGTATACAATGCAATTTCTTCAAGTGCATCGCGGTATACGTTTTTCTCAAAATGCTTTAAGTATTCTAGTGCATCCAGGGCCTCATGCCGTGCATCAGCATATGACCGCTCAATTGCCAGTGTTGATTTTATAGCTTTGATCTCTTCGGTTAAATCATCCGGTGCATTTATTTCACCACGGATGATCCTGCTAACCGAGTGCGATGAGCCCAGCTCTTCCATAGCATAGATGATGGGTAATGTTAACCGCCGCCTAACCAGGTCTATCCCAAGTTGTTTACCGGAGTCTTTTTCATCCTGTAAAAAATCAAACAGATCATCCATAATTTGAAATGCCCGGCCAACACGGCGCCCATAAAACCCAAGCCTGCGGGCTTCGCCGGTACGGCTTTTAGCCAGGCTCATCCCGGTTTCACAGGCTAATCCGAACATGATAGCGGTTTTGCGCTCTATCACATCAAAGTAGCGTTGCCTTAGTGCCACCAAATCCCAATTTGGGTTGGTTTCCAGTTCATCTAATTCACCTGCGCATATGTTAAAAGCAGTATCCAGCACCATTTTAACCATTCCCATTTCGCTATCGGTTTCCACAGCATCAACAAATGTGCGGATGGCTTGAACAAACTGAAGATCGCCCACCAATATGGCGGCATTTGTGCCTCTTTTAGCGTTAACTGATATAAGGCCGCGCCTTACCAATGCATCATCAATGATGTCATCGTGTATTAAAGTAGCCACATGAAGCATCTCGAGCGAAACACTTGCTTTAGTGATCTTGTGCGATAATTCCTGATCGCACAACAGCAAACGGGCAGAAAGAAAAAGCATGATAGGCCTAATCTTTTTGCCTCGTTTATATATCTGCCGTTCGGTATCTGATAAATATTTCGACTGTGGTTCCAGGGCTAATTCAAGCGTTTGCTCAAAATTATTCATGTCATTGTCCAACAGCTCTTCCAGTATCCGGTTCAGCGGGTTTACTTTTCCCTTATCACCGGCATGCAGGACGCTTACCCTGGGTAAATCTATTTCGTACTTATAATTTTCCACTGTTCGATGTTAGTTTAATATTTATCCGGCGTTATGCAACAGATACGCTTTGCACGGCTACCTGCTCTAATAAATTTTGTATGCTGCTTTGTATTTTACTTTGAAGTAAGCTCTTTACAAAATGGATATTGGCTAACCTTTCGCGTACCAATTCTGCAATTTTACCAGTCCAGAAAGAGTCATCCACTTCAAGTGAAAATGCCGGAAGCTTTACTTCTGTATGGGTTATATCCCATGCCGCACTCTGCTCGTTAAAGGCAAGGATGATCGATGCTTCGGTGCCTTTAAGTTCGGCATAGCAGTTTCCGGCCCATAATAATTCAGGCTCTGCAGCCTCTATAGTTAATAGTTCTTCCTGAAATAAGAACATGCGCTCCCTGATCATTTTACGCTCATCTTCTCTTAAAATTCTCCAGCCATTTTGCAGTGCCTCTTCATCAGCTCCACCATCTTTGGTGTCTTCATCATTTGCCTGATCAAGCATGTTAAGAAATTGTACTGTTGAGACACTCCTAAATTGTGCACCGGGATCATTTAATTTACCATACACTTGCCCGCCGGTTAACGGTGCAGGTTCTTTGCCATCTCCCGCTTCGTGGTTTACAGTTTCCTGAAAACTTGCTGCAGCTATGGCGGCGTTATTGTACTTAGTTTCTAATGCGGCATTCCCGTCTTTCTTGGCTTTAATTGCCAAAATCCGCATTGCTATAGCAACATTTGTTTGCTGGGAAGCAGCATTTAAATTATAAGTAAGATCATTAGCATATAGCTTAGTTGGTGAGTTTACTACATTGTCATTACCCAAAGAATCATGGGTATCTCTTGACATTTGTGTTGTAGCGCCACCGGCAGCCCATAAATTCCGTAGGTTGGCACTGGTTACAAACCCGGTATTATAAGATTCGCTGTGCTCGTTATAGGTTGACATTAGCTTAGGACCATGTACAGTTCCCTGGATGGGATCTTTTTGTGCCCTGGCCTGTGTTACCATCGCGTCTATCTCAGTTGGCGACAATGGCTCAATCCCACCATTTGGCGCTCCTGCGGCACGTGCATAACTTTCGTCAAGTTCGCGCATGTTTCCGCCGGTATCCAGGTTAATTTTGTTGGCATGTTTAGCATTGATCTCATATTTCGAGCTTAACGAAATACCATCCAGCCTTAACCCGATATGTAATTGGTTGCCTTCACGTTTACACAGCTTAGGATTTAGGGATATATGGCTAATCGAATTCAATGCCAAATCCTTAAATCTAAATGACAGGTGACCGTTATTGAATTGTATATTTTCGGGCATTTCGGCATGAAAAGCCAATGGATAAAAAGGCGTATCTTTTAGTTGAATACTTTTATGCGCTTTCTCCAGGCCGTCACTCAATTTGGCTTCAAGAGACTTCCAGTCGTATGTGTTATTTTTTTTCATAATTTTAATTTCTATTCCGTTAAAATTGATTCATTAAGAAAATGAGATAGTAAATCCTTCGACGATTAAGTTATCGCCTTGTGGTACAAGTGCCGCACCGGTTTCAGCAGTAAGGGTGATAGTTATACCTTCTACTGATGTTTGTACAGATGCATTTTGCAGAACCTGGATATTTTGACCGTGACTGCTGATAAGACCGTTCACTATCTTTGTTGCAAATAGCACCGAGATAAAATCAACAAAACCAGCAGCCATTGCGGCCAAAGCCGATCCTATTACCCCACTCCATTTTGGCGCCGCAATTACTATTATAGGGCCAACCTGGCCTATACTCAGCTCTACACTTTGAGTTGACGTTACTTTTACCGTAAAAGGAATATCAATTGGATCTGGTGTATAAGCGATATCGAAATTTGATATTATCTTATCCCAGTTTTTAGGATCAGAAATCGCATCTATGGCTGTACCGATAGGGCATAACACTGTTTTAGCAATTGCTGTGGCTGTACCGCCTAATTCTCCGTAGCCGCTTATACCTGTAATATTAAGGCTTGCTAATGTTTTGCCATTGCTTATTTTGCCAGCTATACTGGTTAAGGTTGCTTTTATTTCCGCACTGGCATAGGCTGCGCTATCACCTTTTTTATCAGACTCATCTAGCTTATAGCCACCCAGCTTCTCTTTTAAAACAGCGTTAATTAATGTTAGCGCAACCTGTAGGTAAATATCTTCGGATGCCGGCGGGGTATAATTACTCAAATCCGTTACAGGGCTACTCTTCATGGATGTAGCCAATACAAGCTGATTGCTATTGGTGATACCCAAAATCGGATCCTGAAATTCAGTAGTGGTATAGTCTTTTGGGATTTGAGGAAAAGGGATAGCATTTAGCAATTTGTTAACGGTATTTAAACCGTAAGGAATAATGATTGCATTTACAATTGCTTTAGTGATGCCATCTTTTGCCCAGCCACTTTCATCCAACCAAACAGAAAGAGCAGTTACTGTAAGTACATTTTTAACCAAAGAAAACTGGCCATAAATTTCAAGTCCGTTAGTGCCTTCTACAGGTATCCCGGCAATAGTACCGCTTATTTTGATACTTGAAAGTATTACCTGAAAAACGTTAGATGCAGGCGGTGGCCCAACAGGATGTGTACCACTTGCGTTGTATGATTCCTGCCACTTGGTAGCGGATGGTGGGGTCATAACTACTTCGGGAGTGATTTGAATAGCCAGTTTCATTACAACTGATATCCCGCCAACATCCTGCGAAAAGTTTTGCGTAAAAATCTTAGATTGAGCTGTAGGATTCTTAAAAAAAGCTTCTAATGTAGTTTTTAAGCCTTTTTGAGTAAGTCCTACAGCAACGTCGAAATTTGCCATAATTTTTTATTTTTTTATTGTTAATTTATTTGTCCAAAAAGTTTCGGTCCAAACCGCGCCGGATTCTCTGTAGTTATTGGGGAATTGACTAAACTTCTGTGTGCTTTTCCCATGCAGTGAATCTTCTATCAGTATTGTTCCATCTTCATCATTATATCCTTTTACAAGTATGTAATGCGCACCGCCTTTAAACCACTCTAATCGAACCCCAAGGGGCCTCCCGTGATTAATTTCAAACTGAACCCGTTCAAATATGGGCTTGCCTATAGTCCAATGCCCGAAGCTGCCGACATGCTTTAATGCAACATCCAGTTTGAAATTCACATTTGCATCATCCGATTGATCGGCTATACTATCATCAAAATCGCCTAGTAAATCTTTTACTATTTCACTTTGTTGTTTACTACTTGTACCATAGTAAATACCTACAGCAGAAGCTATTGAGGCCCAGCACCACCGTGATTTTAATTGCCGATCTAAACTAATCGGCAACCAAAATCCGGCTTCATCTATGTGTGGGTTTCTATAAAATTCGCCTATATTGGATGCGGTAGCTTCATTAGGATCAATGAAGATTTTCATTCAATTAATACTTATTAAGCCAAGCTGGTGCATTGAGGCATAACATTTCTTATCGCATCATTAATTGCCGGAGTAACAGCACCTTCAATTAAATTTACAATAGGGCCCTTAACTAATCCTAAAATGAAGTTTTCGAGCGGGCGCAATAAACTATTAAAAATGCCAAGGCCATCAATGTTAATTTCTATATTGCCATAGTTCAATCCTGGGTTTCTTACACCAATGCCAGTTAAGCAAAGCTGGCTTCCTATTGTAGCATCAAAATCGCCCGTTGCATTTATGGATACAGCGGAAATACCTATGCTGCCACCGATGCCTACAGACGGCTTAATAAATCCACATCCTGCCCTAAAGCTGCCACCTACATGGATATTTAAATTGGATTTAATAACCGCATCCAGTTTAACAGTTCCATGCAAAGCAGTTCCTTCCGGATTAGTAGTAGAAGATACAATTACCAGGGAATTGATTTGTAGCGTAGAAAGCCCTGTAAGGTTTTGCAGGTCATAACTAGCTACCGCTTCGGCTGTACATATGCCCAAGTTAATACTTCCAATGGTATCAGAACCAGATGTTACGTGTATCATTGGATCCAATCCCCGGCCTTTGATTGCTGAAGAAATTTGAGTGTTGATTGCCGGAAGTTGTGATTTGATCAGCGCATTTAGCAGATCTTGAAATTGACTCATGATTGTGTTGTTTAGTGATAAGGTTTAGGTATTTTGATAGGCACTTAACAGAACTACAGTGCCTTAAATATTTTTAACTTAGAAATCTAACTGGCTGATTTTCAAAAGTTTTCCAAACACCGCCTTCTAAATAAGAAAAATTGGCGGTGCCGGTTTTCCAATCGCTTGATAGCACCATTCTTAATTCTAAAATCGATGCAGAAATTGGGCCTCCGTTTACAATTTGCTGATCATCTATTAATGAATAACCAGTAGCTACAACCAGTATATGTGAGGTGTTTGGCATAACGGTCATGTACGAATATGTTCCTTCAATTTTAGTTTCGATGTAAAGCGGGTTAATCTCCCGGGGCTGTATAACGCCTATACCGGTTATTTTTTTTGCTGGTGGGTATACTAACAAACGCAGGTTTAATAAAGGATTTTCTGGTTTTATTTCGCCTATTTCATAATGAACAGGAAAAAGACCGATAATTGGTGATTGGTTAGGTGTAGTCATGATGGTTAGATTTTTTTTGCCTACTCTAATCGGTTTTCGGCTTGCCCGTTGTCTGTTACAGATACCTGTTTGACGATTCAAAGAAACAACTTGCGAAGCCCGTTTTTAAGCGTGGATATGACGGTTTAGAAAAACACGTACTTATACGTGCTTAATCGCCCATAAATACTAGTATGAGTTGAGATTTATTTTGGAGTGCAGCCATCATTATAACTATTTAATCATGTAAGCTGAGGCAAGCATACCCGTGTAAACACCTGTTTTTGTAAATGGGTATTTACACATATTCTTTTTTTAATTTTTTAATACACTTTTACAATAGTATTTAAGGCTGTGGTTACCCATAATAATATGATACTATTCCTTACAAATACTACGCAAAGCAAAACAACTAAAATCTTAAATTTTAATTATTTATGACCCACAAAACCTTTCTTCCAAACAATGATTCTATGGCACAGGTTATATCCGAGCTGGATTACCATACATTTACATTAAACTGGCTTACCGAGATAAACAATTCATCTGCGGCAGGCGCGGCCGATATTTCCAGCTTTTTTTTTAACAGCACCGGACAAAAATTAGTGAAATTTCAATTTAACATTAAATCGGTACATCATTTACTATCTTCAGTTGGTGTAAAAACTATTGTAGCCCGATTTGCAATTGTTAACACCTATGAACCATACGGAATAACTACCCCAACATTTATAATTATCTTATTTGGCGCTGATACTTTGGGCAACAGATGTTCTGCATATTATATCGGCAAACCATTGTATGATTATGATGTAACACTTGCAAACGCAACAACCGTTAATGTGAACGATTGTATTTCTGATAAGCTTGCACTTGCCTGGATTAATAACTGGAAAATTGCAGAGGTAGACCAGGCAATATTTGATACAAGCTATGGATATTTGCAAGGCTACAATTACCTGATGTCGGATTTTATGGGTACATTATATCCACTTAATTTAACAACCGAAATTTCTGACGTTATGCTAATGCTGGTAGCACACGATCATATTTCGCATACACCTGGTGTGGCACCAGCAATGGTTTATACATTTGGTATGGTCTTAGCAGGAATTATACCTTCAAGCCAATCATCTAGTGGCTTGCTTGGTGATACTGGTACCCAGGTATCTACTTATTATGATCTTTCTTTACCTTCTCCGCCGATAATAAATAATTAACCCCTCTTTATTTCCCTAAATTAATCAACGCATAGTACAACCATGCGTTGATTAATTTAATTGCTAATTTAGCTTTACATAGCGGTTTATTATTTATTACCAACTCAAATCTTTAGGTAGCAATTGCATATCATTTTTTATGGATAGTCTGTTACAAAATTTTCTGATCTACTCGTTCCTTGCAGGCCTTGTACCATTCTCGGCGGCTATTTTTCGTTATAAAAAACTACAGCAGCCACTTAAGTATTTAGCGATATTAATTTTTTTTGATTTTGGGACCGAAGTAATCACGCATATCTACTTTTTTCTAAAATCCAGTAATCAGTTTTTATGGCCCGCTTTTATTGTAATTGAATTTAGCCTGATTATGTGGATATACAGGCAGCAATTACTCCCCATGCTCATTGCTAAAATAACACCGTTACTAATTCCTGTATTTGCCATATACACCTTTACAGATTGGTTTTATGGCAAATTGGCTGGATTAAGCGCATTTCCACATTTTATTGAGGGGGTTATAATACTATATACGGTACTCTGTTATTACTATAAAACATTAAAGGCTCCTTTAATTATACACCTGGAACGGCAACCGATGTTTTGGTTGTCAACCGGTTTATTTATCTACTTTTCTGTCGACTCTATCATCTTTATCTTTAGTAATTATATTCAATCTTTTTCCTTACGTTTTAATAGTCAAATTTGGTTTATTCATGCTATATTTAATATCGTATTGTATATTTTTTATACTTTAGCTGTATGCCTGAACCCCAAGAAGCAGATTTGAAAGAATTAATATTTGGAAGCGTCTTTGTGATGCTGCTATTGGCTATTTCTATCATTATCTTTTTTGTAATTTATCAAAGAAGATTGCTGGCGGAACAATTACGGTTACAAGACCTGGAAGGGGATTATCAAAAACAATTACTTGCTTCAAGTATTGATGTACAGGAAAAAGAACGGATACGGATAGGTCAGGATCTGCATGATGAAATAGGCTCATCACTCTCGGCTATTAAGATGCTGGCTAATCAAATACCTCAACGCGACGAAGAAAGTAACTATTTAGTATCAGGCATTACTCAAGGGTTAAGCAATACTATACAAGATGTAAGAAACATTTCCAACAACCTTTTCCCTTCAGTACTATCTAAATTTGGATTGGCAGATGCCTTACAATATTTGGTCACAATTTTATCTACAGGAAGCGCAGTAACTATTGATCTGCATACCGATAATGCTTTTACATTGAGCTTTGAAAATGAACTTGCAATTTATCGTATAATACAGGAACTGGTTAACAACTCACTTAAACATGCCAATGCAAAAAAATTGGCTATTAGCCTAAATCAATTAGAAAATCGATTATTACTTTTGGTTAAAGATGATGGTTGTGGTTTGGATACCGATTCTATTGAAAATTTAAAGCAAGCCGGTATAGGGATGAAAAGCATTCAAACACGGATTGCGATATTGAATGCCGAGATGAAAATAATTTCAGAAAAAGATAAAGGTACAACTACAGAAATCAGCATCCCTGTGTAAACAGGGATAAACAATAACTTAATTGTAATAAGCAAACCTATGAGCCTTATAAAAATCGCAGTTGTGGATGATCATAAATTATTCCGACAGGGAATTATGCAGATATTAGCAAAAAACGACCGTTTTGACCCAATATTTGAAGCAGATAGTTATGCCCAACTAGTTGAGCGTATGGCCTTACAAATACCAGACATTATTTTGATGGATATAGAGATGCCCGGAACCGACGGTTTCGACGCGTGTAAACAGCTTCTTGAAAAATTCCCAAATGTGAAGATTATCGCGCTATCTATGCACAATGCCGATAAATTTATTTTTCAGATGATGAAGGTTGGTGCGCGAAGCTATCTGCCTAAAGATGTAGATCAGGACCGTTTACGCGAAGCAATTGAAGAAGTGTATTTAAAAGGCTTTTACTTTACCGACGAGATCACCGGCGCAATGTTGCGTGGCGTGAAGGCAAATTACAGGCAGAAGCAAATTTTAGAATATAATGAAATGCCGCTCACAAAAAGGGAAAAAGAAATTTTATCCCTTATTTGTGATGGATTAACTACCTGTGCCATAGCCGAACAACTTTACATTAGCATACGAACCGTAGAAGGCCATCGGAAAAACTTATTGGAAAAAACCGGAATGGCAAATTCTGTAAGCCTGGCCGTTTATGCATTTAAAAATGGCATGCTAGAATAATCTACATCGTTAACTGATAACTTTACTGCCCGGGCTTTAGCAAATAGCTTATTAATCCTTTCTAATTTAAAGATGCCGAATCCGGCTGTTTACGTTTATATGTTGATAATAATGAAATACGACATAAAACAAACGACTTCGTCAAATTACTAAATATCGTAAAAAAATAATTATAAAAACAACACAAAAACTTGATTATCAATAAATTAATTCATGGAATAAAATTTGAAAAACGGTGAAAGTATGATTTTAAAAGCTCATTTAATATATTAAATTTGTTGTTATACAAAACCAATAGCTGCATTGTACTTACTTTGTTTTAAATATACCCCAAAATAAACAGTAAAAGCAGGTATTAGCCCACTGAATAAAGTTAACTTTATTACAATCCTACATGGGAACAAAAATTTTAATTGTTGAAGATCAATTTATCGAAGCAAATGACCTACGTATAACGCTTGAAGGTGCCGGGCATAAAGTTATTGGCGTTGCTAAATCTTATGATCATGCCTTGGTTTTAATTGAGCGTGAGCGGCCTGAAATCGTTTTATTAGATATATTTTTAAAGGGTAAACTTACCGGGCTGGATTTAGCTGCTGTATTTTCTAAGGAAAATATTCCCTTTATTTACCTCTCGGCAAATTCCAACGCTTCCGTGCTCGAATCAGCAAAAGCTACCCGCCCATACGGCTTTTTGGTAAAACCTTTTAGAGAAAAAGATGTGCTGGTAGCATTGGATATTGCAGCATATCGTCATAAACATACGGTTGAGTTAATCTACAAACAGGAAAGATTACTAAGTGATATATTATGCAGTATTATCAATGAAAATTGCAGCCCGCAGGAAAAAATGCTTCTTGTAATTAAAGCATTTAAACCATACATCCCTTTTGATTATGCTCATATAGATATTGATATGAGCAATGATGATCTTAATTCTGTTTGTCATTTCAATAGAACAGGCTATGACAAATATGAAATTTTAACAGGATTACAAATAGTCGAAAAATATCAGCTAAATATTGCCAAGTACAATAACTGGCGCAAAAGCAATATTGCTATCAATTTAGCAATGTTTGAAAACGGAGAAAAGTTTGAAGAATCCTGTAATAAGATTTCTTTTTTAAATACATTAAAAGAAGTTTGCAAAGTTCATTCGTTAATGATAATCCCCTTGCTGTTTGAAGGTAAAGTCGAAATGTCTATCAGACTTTATACTATGGATGCGCAAAGTTTTAATGCAGAACATTTAGAACTGATTAATCCCTTAAGAACACTGCTTTCTGTTGTGATTGACAGTATCAGGAAGCAAGGATTACAAAAAGACAAAAAGTTAATCAATACAGAACTAACCAATAAGTTTCCATTTAAGCAACAACATACAATTTTTGATAACATTGTTGGAAAAAGCACAAAATTATTGCGTGCATTAGACCAGGTTACCCAAGTTGCTAATTTTGACATGACGGTACTCATTTTAGGGGAAACAGGGGTTGGAAAAGAGGGATTGGTACACGCTATTCATCAACTTTCTGGCCGTAACAAAAAGCCTCTTGTTAAAATTAATTGCGCGGCAATTCCATCTACATTAATAGAATCAGAATTATTTGGCCACGAAAAGGGATCCTTTACAGGAGCTTTTGAACGAAGAATAGGTAAATTTGAACAGGCTCACGGGGGTACAATTTTTCTGGATGAAATCGGAGAAATTCCTTTGGAAATTCAAACGAAACTATTGCGTGTGCTGCAGGAAAGGGAGTTAGAAAGGATTGGAGGACGATCAACCATTAAAATAGATGTACGCGTAATTGCGGCAACCAACCGTAACCTGCATAAAGACGTTGCTGATGGAAAATTCAGAATGGATCTTTATTACCGCATAAATGTTTTTCCCATTAATTTAGCGCCATTGCGGGAAAGAAAGGAAGATATCGGTTTGCTGGCGGAGCATTTTATAAAACAGCATGCCCAAAAAACAGGATTCCCGCTAAAACAGCTAACACCCGCTGTACTGCTGAAATTGGTGAATTATTCATGGCCGGGTAATATACGTGAACTACAACATGTAATTGAACGGAATATTGTACTTAACCGGTCCGACATTATAGGCACCATTGATTTACCTGAAGATGCAATCTTAGAAGATCAGCAAGAAACCTTAAAAGTTGGATTCCAATCTATAGCCGAGGTTGATAAAGCTCATATTATTGCTGCCCTTAATATATGTAATGGCCGTGTTTCGGGCAAAGGTGGTGCGGCAGAAATGTTGAACCTTCCGTCTACCACTTTAAATTCCAAAATGAAAAAATTGGGTATTTACTGGAAATATCTTTATTAATTTAAGTTAGAGCCATTTTTCGCCAAAAAATATCGCTCCAATATTTTTATCATAAAAACGGTTTGTAAAACAAACCTTAAACAAAAAAAATGCGTAAAGCCTTTGTATTAATCTTAATCTTGTTTTTATGGATAAATGCAAAGGCGCAGTCGCTTCCTAAATCTGTTACATTACTTCAATCAAAACTCAACGCATCTAAAACAGATACAAGTAAGATTTCTATATTAATCCAACTTGGTAACCTCTATAACGATTTAAATAAAAAAGATGAACGTATTGCGGTAGATTATTATCAAAAAGCACTTTTGTTAAGCAAGAAAATTAATTCATTTAACTGGATTAATAAATCAGTTGCTTTATTAGTTAGCGAGTATGCACAGTTTAATGAATTTAAAAAATGCAGGGCAATCTATTTGCCATTTGTTCAATATTATAATACCCATGGTCTTATAACAGCCGAACTAGCTTTTTTAGATATGGTTAAAGATGCCGCAAATAACGGAACTAACAATGGGCTGCTAATTAGAGGAGAATGGAGTTATATATTAGAATTAAAGGAATTTGTCGAATTACAGATTAAAGATACTTTAAATGCCATAAAAACCTTAAAGGATGAAGGTGACAATAACCTAAACCTGGGGAAACTTGACCTTGCAAAAAACCAATTATTAGAGGTAGTTAAACGATACAAGGCGATTCACTTTCGCAAAATACACGATACCTATTATCTCCTATGGGCTGTGAGCCAGTTAAAAGGAGATGAAGAGAACGAGCTATATTACGGGCTTGAAATGGTGAAAGGCATGTTAGCCACCCATGATAGTGTTGATTATAAACTTTTTTATATGAAACTGGGCGAAACCTATACCGGGCTTAAAATGTATGAGGAAAGCATAGCTTGTTATAAAAAAATATTAGCACTCACAGATGAATCGAGTAAAAACTGTTATGATAGCTATTATGCCATTGCGGTTAATTTAATAGCATTGAATAAACCATACGAAGCAAGCCAATATCTGTTGCAAAAAAAGTCAACGTATCCGCCTAAACAAGCTTCAACAATGCATTTTTTTTATAAAGCGATGGCAAAATGTTACCAAGCTTTGCACCAAAATCAATTAGAAGAAAAAAACCTATTAGCCATGATTAAATCCGAAGATTTTTCTACATATGGCATTGTAGTTAAAAACCAGGCTATTCTTACAGAATTTCTTCAAATCTCCCAGTTTTATATAACCATTAAAAACTTTAGCAAAGCTAAATATTACGTTAACCGGGCCTCAATTATGCCATCTATCGGGAAGGTTAGTTTAGCTTCGTTAAGCACACTTGAGTTATGCGAATTTAAAGTTGACTCAGCATATAACAACTACACCTCGGCTATTCAACATTTTCAAACCTACAAAAAAATTAACGACTCTGTTTTTAATTCAACTAAGATCCAGCAAATCCAAAATTTACAAATTAAATATGAAAGCAGCCAAAAAGATCAGGACATTAATATCTTAAAATCTCAGGCACAAGTAAGTAAAGCAAACCTTGAAAAACGAAGATTGACGGGAAACTTATTACTGGGTGGATCAATATTATTATTGTTGTTACTTGTTTTGGTATACAACCGCTACCGTTTAAAGCAACGAAACCTGTTATTACTGGAAGGTAAACAGACCGAAATCTCGAAAAAGAATCAAGCACTTGAGCAATTATTAAAAGAAAATGAATGGCTGTTAAAAGAAGTACATCACCGGGTGAAAAACAACCTGCATTTGATTGTTAGCCTGTTAAATTCCCAGTCAAAGTTTCTTAAAGATGAGGCTGCATTAACTGCAGTTATGGATAGCCAGCACCGGGTGCAGGCCATGTCATTAATACATCAAAAACTGTACAAAACCAACAATACATCGAGCATTTACATGCCTGAATATATTGGCGAATTATTAGACTATCTAAAAGATAGCTTTAAAACGGGGCACAAAATATCTTTTTTACTGGATGTTGCCCCCATAAAATTAGATGTATTACAGGCGGTGCCGCTTGGGCTAATATTAAATGAAACAATTACCAACTGTATAAAATACGCATTTCCATTTTCTGAAAATGATACCATAAAAATTAAACTGGCTGACTTGAAAGATGGAAAAATATGTTTAATAATAGCAGATAATGGCTGCGGATTACCTGATAATTTCAGTCCGGATAATTCAGATTCTTTTGGGCTGTTACTGGTTCATGGCCTGATAGAAGATTTAGGAGGGCTACTTCATATAACCAATTACAATGGTACTTCTATAAAAATAACATTTAACACAGAACAAAACCACCGCTAGTAAATTTCCAAATATCTAATAAATACTGTGAGCTAATATTAGGTACTCATTATTGTGCATTACACGGTAAGCATGGCATATTATATAAATTTTAGGTTAACAATAGCCCTTTGATCCCACAAAATGTTTCTACAGTGTACATACACTTATAACCACAGGTTAATCTATCATAAAATTGAATAATATTACATTTCATATAATCAGTATAAATTAATTCCGGAGAGCTTTGAGCGTACAAAGTATCTTCATCTTTAACAAAAAAATCTTCGGTGTATCCCTGTTCATGAAATTTAATAATAGCCATTGTAAGCAGGTTGTTAACCGGTTTAGCATTTAAGTTTACCTGGTTCATTTTTCAATGTTTCTAAATTTTATGTTAACTATAGTATTATTGATACTATTAATATATCAGATCATTCGCCTATAAAACATCCTCTACTGAACCCCGCTGCTTAAAAATGGTATAAAAGAGCATAATCACGCTAACAAGTTGGGCCATCCTTATAATAAACAGGACAAAAATTTCAATCATAACTATAAGCTTAAAATGTTAAAAAACACTAATCACTTCATATATAAGCAAGTAGTTCTATTTTTATACCATTTATTTAAATACTTATTAATCAATTATTTAAATATAATTTAATTGACATTATTTAACCACATTTCGATAAATGACGAAATGTAGATGCTACCTAACGTAAGTTAATTTTGAGTTGATAACTAGGTAATAAGAGATACTGAGCCACAATTATTTTGTACCCTTATTATTAGAGAAGGTAGAAACATTAATTTGATATATTTATTTAAGCTACCCTTAAATTTTACATTAATGGCTTCACATGGTAAAGAAGTTGCGGAGTTTATGCTTGAAGGAGCAGAAGCATGCAAGTAAAATAATCCACTAAGGCAGGTCTCATTAAATTGAGGCTTGTTTTTTTATTATCTAAAATGAGCTTTTTACTTGACACAATTTTAGATAAAACCTGTAAAAACTCACTAAACAAGAGAATCAATATCATAGTTTTATAACTGCGCTATTAATTGGATCGCAAATTAAATTAATTAATATGTTAGTAGTAGTTTTTCATAAAACCGCTTACGCTTAAAGACGGTTTTGCTGTTTTATTCAACACTTAATCCACTACCACAGTTAATGGGTTAAGGGAATGCAAAGCGTCTCTCATCGCATTTTTTCTTAGTATTGCGTTATTAACCGATAAGTTTATTATTGGTATCCTTTGGCCTAATAATCCATAAAATGGGAATTAGAAGAATCACTGCTATAGTAAGAACCCTATAATATAATAGAAGTCCATATAAAAACCAGGTTATTATATCACTGCCTATTATGGGAGAAAAGTTAACGCCAATTAAAGCAATAACTATCCAGCCCCAATAATTTAATCTTCCTTGTATTTTCGTCCAATTAGCTATAAAATAACATGTTATGTATATAAAAACCGGTATAATGTACACAAACGCGTATTGTTGTTGATGTGGGAATATTAATGGTATTAATATAAATAAATAACACATCTCCCAAAATTGCCTGATCTTGTTGTTTACTCCTCTAAATGGAAGCGTATGTAAAAAAATCAGTGTAAAGAATAAAAAAACTAATCTAAAAAGGTTCACTATTAAAAATACATCCTGGTAATTAAGATTAAAAAAATTCCTTTTATAAGGTAAAGAACCTACAGTATTAGTTAAATAAACCGGTATTAGTGCTACGAGGCTGCTTGGGCCATTATCTGACTCAATCGTCCAGCCCTTGTTAAGGGGATTAATAACACCAAGCCACTCATGCAACAAAAAATTATTTCGTTCCCAGCCCAAATACAAGGCTGGGATATACAGGTAAAGAATAAAAAAACCGCAGGTTAACAGGGCGGCCTTAAATTTACTCCTGTAAAAGAGGTAAATAATAAATACCAGGGGAAGCAATTTAATATTAATAGCCAATGCTAACAACGCAGCCCCGGTTATATTACGCCCCCTATTGAATAGCCCCATACTTTCCAAAGTGGCCCACAATAAAAAGATCGTCATTTGTACCTGGGCGAGGTCATCACGCAAAAATCTTACGGACAATATTAAAACAATGAATAGCCATGTATTATATTGCTTTTTTGAAAATTTGGAATAATCAAAATATTTTAAACATAAAAACCATGTTCTATAAAGGAAAAAGTAAGAAAGCAATACCCATAAAAACTGCGGAACTATTATGGGCAATTTTGAAAACGGGGCAAGTATTAAGGCAAATAACGGGCTATAAAAATAATCCAGGCCCCTTACTAAGGGTGGTTGATATATATCCTTATTGTTAATTATTTTCCATCCGGCATTAACAAACACCTCGAAATCCCGCCCGCTTTTAGCGCAGCTTAATGCAAATAGAATTGCTAATACAAACAATAAAGCTTTGTAATATTTATTATCGATTCTTAACAAACTATCTATAACTTTTTTTTTTCAATTCATACTTGTGGTTTGTAGGTTTTACACCTAAATTAAGGTTTATTTATACACCTAAAATTAGGTGAGGTTCAATTAAGTAAGTTCTTTTTCGCGTGCTATTTTTGTATGGCTTCTAAAACCCAATCTTTTTTAGAAAAACCAATGGCGCTAACAGTTTTTTTTGGTCGTAAATCACAAAGCTCCTCTATTGTATTAAGATCACTTTCATAAACCCCAATATTACGTTTTTTAGGGTGTCGGTTTTCGGCACCTCTCTTTTTATAGAATGCTGCCTTTATTAATTATTTCACGGATCTTCTTTTCGGTTAATTCAGATTCAGCTTTTTACAGTATTATTATCTTCGGGCTTTTTGGGTTGTAGTTAAATTTTAGACATACTATTAACCAATATTTTTTTTTCATTAAAACATACTTTTTTAACTGAGAGATATTGAATAAGTTAACAGCAACCGCCGTTTTACCTATGCAGCCATTTATCCCTCCAAATACATACATCACACTTAAATTGCTAGTTTATAATAAAAATGATGAGTGTAAAACTACACCTAAATTTTACGTATAACTATAAATTCACTAAAAAGCATTAACAAAGCTTGCTGAAAATAATAAGTGTAACGTCTAGATAACCATTTGTTTCTGTTAGATCTTCTATTTATGCATAAGTAACTAAATTGCCATTTATCGCAATTGTATCTATTCCTACATCACCTCCTGCACCAACGTGAATATCATCAGTTGAAAATTTTTCCATAAAGTGATTGGATGTAACTTAGAAACCGGCAAAATGCTTAAATGCAACTTCTTATGACGTGTCTTAAGATCATTTTGTTTAAAGGTAATGCGGTCCATAAATAAAATTATTAATATTAAATATTGTATTAATGTTAAGAATGGGCTATATAAGAAACAACAAAGCCTTTCAGATTACTCTAAAAGGCTTTTTATTATGTGACCTGGGAGAGGATCGAACTCTCGACCCACTGATTAAGAGTCAGTTGCTCTACCGGCTGAGCTACCAAGTCATAATTTTTTACCGGGGTGCAAATAAACGATTTTTTTATTGATTTAGCCATACATTTTAACTTATATCATATCACTAAATATGTAGCTTAGCTTGAATTGTTATGCAATTGTTTTAATTCTGTTTTAAATAAACCTTTGTAACATTTTTGTAGCAGCATTTGCAACAATTCCATTATACTTACATAACTACTATTTTTAATATATCATTTTTATAAAAACAACGTTGTCATTACTCGAAAACAATTAATATGAGAAAAGTATACGCTTCGAACTGTGTATTGATAATAGCTTCATTATTAATGCTCACAGTAGCATCATGTAAAAAAGACAGATCAACCACATCGGTTACTGATGCAACCCCAATACAAATTTCTGTATATGAGCAGGTTGATTCTTCCATCTACCGGCAATTATTTATACCGATCCCTACCCTTGGTAACATTACCTTGAATGATGATTTTAATGCATTGCTTTTTGATACGGGCTCTGGGGGTATGGTTATTGATGCCAGCGGCATATTACCATCAAGCATGATTACCAGCAATGGCTTTAGCTTTACAGGAGATTCTACAGTTTACGAAGGTATAACTGTTACCAACCAAACATCCACAATTGTATATGGTGATGATGCGAACTTATATACCGTATATGGCAATTTAGCTTATGCCAATGTAACAATTGGCATCCAGGGCAGTGGTATGATCACTGTTAAACGCCTTCCGTTTTTTATCTATTATAAAGCAACCGATAACAAAGGCAATGTTAGCCCCCCACATGATTTTGACGTGTTTGGTGCAGACCCTGAATATGATTTAACCTTCCCCAATAATGTTAACTTACAAAGTCCATTCAACCTTTATAATCCAGGTACTGGCCTTACAAAAGGATTTAAAATTGGCCCGTTAGGCACATCTAATTTTTCGGATGCTTATGACATACCGCTTACGCCTAATGTAATCACTCTGGGTTTAACAGCAGCCGATCTGTCGTCGTCATCCGGCTTTACCATGACTGATCTTCAATATGACTCTCGCTACGGTGCCGATCCTGTGATCTCAGGATCTATCACTTATAATAATGAAAAAATTTCGGCCAACATTGTATACGATAGCGGAACTTCAGGGTATAATTATATTGAAGATAATAATGCGGCTAAAACAACGGTTACCCTAGCGCAAGGCAGTACAGTAACGGCTACATTAAATACAGGATTCAATTATAATTTCACAGTAGCGCCAACTGAATATTTAACTTATGTAGAAAACCCAAGCGTTTCAGAAACTAACGTATCAATTTTTAGTATCGACTACTTTATAAATAATGAGTACATGCTGGATTATACCGATAATAAGTTAGGGTTAAAGAATAATTAATTGGCTAAGCCCTATCAATTGAAAAAATTAGCCCTATTAAGCTCTTCGTTACTATTACTTTACTCTTGCGGCAGCATAAAACCTGCCGCCCCTGAGTTACCTCTGTCTCAGCTTAATGAAACGCCGTTGCCAGAATCAAAGATTGATATTCCACTAAGTATCAACCTTGAAGATATTTTGAATGATAATTCTTCAAAAATCCCATCACAGCTTACTGGCGAAGGTAAAGTTGGCCCGGCAAAATACACCTGGCAAGCAAACAGGCAACCTTTTGGGTTAACTTTTTTGGGCGATACAATGCATATTACCGATGAGGCACAGTTTAACATCAGCGGTTTTATAAAAAATCCATTTAACGGGCAATGGACAAACATAGCTTCATGCAATGCCGATCTGCATATTGGGATAAGCACCCATTTTGGATTTTCAAATAATTTTACCCTGTTTAAAAACACTCATTTAACCCAATTTGATCTGAATGCCTGCAACCTTAATATTGCGGGGTTAAATATCACACCGGGTATTAAACCACAAGCCCGGGAAACATTTGGCAAATTACTGGATACATTAGGCAGGAGAATAGATAATTATAATATTAAGCCTTTAATTCAACCGGTTTGGGCATCACTTAATAAGCCGGTAAAAATTGGCGATATAGGTTATATCACCATTAATCCTTCTGCTGTTAGAGTTGGGCAATTAGTTACATCGGGCAATACATTAAGCATGGTTGCCGGCATTACGGCCAAGCCAGTATTTTCTTTATCCGATCCTGGCAAAAGTACGAGTACTACCCTGCCTGATCTTACAGGCGGTAATGGCGGTAATGGTTTTAACCTTCATCTTGATATCCATTTAGATTATCAACAGTTAAACCAAATGCTAAATGCCACTATAGCCAATAAAGAAATACCCGTTGGTGCAAAAGGACATCTGCTTATCAAGTCTGCCGATATATATGGAGCCGGGAATGATCATTTGCTTATTAAAGTAAATTTCAGTGGCCATCAAAATGGCATACCTTACCATGGTTTATTATACTTTACTTGCCTACCTGTTTATCAGCCCGAGACAGGCAATCTGTATGTAAGCAATATTGATTTTGATGCCAATACCATCACCCGGCTAAAGGAAGGCCCTACGGTATGGCTATTGGATGCAGGCATCAAGAAATATTTGCATGATCAGCTTCATTTCAATATTTCGGGGCAGATAAATAACCTGAAAAGCAAACTTAACCAGACATTTAATCAGCCAATCGGACCAAGAATAGCGCTTGCTGGAAACATTGATTCGCTTACAGCAGATGGTATATTACCGTTAAAAGATTATATCCTATTGAGAGTAAGCGCCAGCGGAAATTTATCAGCAAAGTATAACTAACAACACTAATTATCAGTGGATTCGTAATAGACAATTCATTTTGTTTGTTATATTTATGAAAACATTAACATTTGTTTAAAGTTGATTAGGTAACCAATACTAAATATGAAAACCTATCTTATTCCTGTTGATTTTTCAACCGCCTCTGCTAATGCCGCAGAATATGCGGCCGCATTAAGCCATTTAACCCTTGTTGACCGTATTGTACTGTTAAATGCCTTCTATGTTTCTATCTATGAGACTACTTTGCCCAGCCCTGATATGATTATGCTTAGCGAAGATGACATTGAACAAGATGCTGCCGATCGGATTAAAAAACTAAAACTGTTAAAGCATAAGCTGAGTGAAAAAGTAAGGCCGGGAGTTGAGATCACCATACATTTAAATCGTTCGCATTTATTGCGGGCAGTGGTTGAAAATGTAGCATCGCAACAAGCCGACCTGGTAATTTTAGGCAGCCGTGGTAATACCAGCGACGAAGATACCCAAATAGGAAGCCATGTTATTAAAATAGCAAAGGCATGCCCTGTACCTATTATAGTTGTGCCGCCTAATTACAGCTTTAAACAAATACACAAAGTAGCGGTAGCGGTAGACTTTAGCAAAGTTAAAGAGACTGCCCCAATTGAGGCTTTGCACCGGTTGTTAACCCACAAAAAGGCCGAATTAATGGTGATTAACACCGATACCAGGAACAAAGGGATAGACCCACAAAAAGCGGCCGAAGAAACAGCTATTTACAGCACACTACAGCAATATAAACCACAATATTTTAATTTGCAGGAAAGTGATGTTATCACTGGGATTTTAAAGTTTGCTATAGATAATGATGCTCAATTGGTAATATCATTACCTAATAAATACAGCTTTTTTCAGTCGATAGTGTACACCAGTATTTCTTACCAGCTGGCCGAAAGCTCTGCTGTACCGGTTTTATTATTGAAATAGCAACAGTTATATATTCGGAAAAATAATAACGAATGTGGTACCTGCACCGAGCTTGCTTTGGAGTGTAATAGTGCCGTGTAAGGCTTCAACATGGCTTTTAACTAAGAATAATCCCAAACCTTTTCCTTCAACTTCGCTGGTAAAACGCTTGTAAGGTTTAAACAAATCATCTTTATACTTTTCCATATCAATGCCAATACCGTTATCTACAATTTTGATAGTAGTATTAAGATTATTTTGCTCAATGGTAATTTCTATCTCAGGCGTTTTTACAGAGCGATACTTAATGGCATTGCCTATCAGGTTAAATAAAACGCTATATAAATAGGCTTTGTGCGAGTGAAACATAAATGATGCCCCGGGGAATGAAATTTTTGCACCCGCATGCTTAATTGTACTCTGCAGATCGGTGAGTACATTACTTAATATTTCTTTTATGTCGATAGTTTCCTTAATCCAGGCAGCCGACCCATCCGTTACCGACAATATTTTACTTAGATCTCTAATTACATCATCAAGGCGATTGATTGACGTTTTAAGATCTTTAATACATTGCCCTACAGTTTCAGGATCATCGCTATCTAACTCCAGCAATGTCGCGGTGCCCATAATATTAGCTACCGGTGAGCGAAGGTTATGCGATACAATATAGCCAAACTCGTGTAACTCCTTATTCCTTGTATACAATTCATCCGCAAAGGATTTCAATTCTTGCTCATCCTTTTTACGTTTAGATACATCCTGCATCGCTCCTACCATCCTTTGTGCTTTTCCGTGCTCATCCCTAACAACAAAACCTTTATCAGCTACATAGGCATATTGCCCGTCGGCTTTTAAATAGCGGTATTCATCTTCCCAGTTTGTACCCTTGCCATCAATAAAACCATATATCCCTTTAACTACCCGGTCAAGGTCGGCCGGGTGCAAATGCTGCGTCCATGAACTTATATCAGGCTGTAACGAAGCTAATTCATAGCCAAAAATATGCTGAAAACCTTCGCCCCAATATAATTTATTGGTTAGCATATCCCAATCCCAAATGGCATCAAAGGTGGCCTTGGTAACGTAGCTATAGCGCCTGTTGCTTTCTTCAAGTGAGTGCGATAATTGTTTTTGCTCTGTGATATCCTGCACCATCCCCTGAAAAATGATGGCATTTCCTTCCTCATCTTCCAGTAAATTACCCTTTTCATACACCCACCTTATCGCTCCATCTGGCAAAACAATGCGGTATTCGAGGTTAAAGGTTTTTTTAGAGCTATAAAACAGTTTTTGTTCCTTTAAAAATACATCGCGATCAGCAGGATGAATAGTTTCTAAAAATGAGCTAAAGGTCACAATAAATTCTTCCCGTAACCGGCCCCAAATCTCATATACCTCGTCAGACCAATACCTATTGGTTCCATCGGCCTTTAACTGCCAATAGCCAAGGCGGGCTATTTTTGTTGCCGTGCGCAGTTTATCCTGGCTTTCTTTTAATTGTTCAAGGGCTTTTTCCTTTTCGGTAATATCAATTACCTGGGTAAATGAGAATGTCCTGTTTTTATAATCAAGCAGGTGACTGCTTAATTCCATAAACATTACTTCACCGTTCTTTTTCTGCTGGCGCCAGTATTGTTTTTTGTTGAAAGATCTAATCGCGAGTTTATCAAGCAACGGAACATCATCAGTATATTGCAGATCGCTGATGGTTAAATCTAAAAACTCTCTTCGTGTGTAGCCATATTTTAACTGGGCTTCTTCGTTACAATCAATAATGCAAAGGGTTTCAATATCCCATATATACATTGCATTGGGGTTGTTTTCGAAAAGATATTTGTACATGCTTGCCGCATCCTCCAACGAATCCATGATCTGGTTGAAAGAAAAATCTCCGACTGCGGAATTATCAGTAATGTTTTCTATTGAAGTGACCGGGCTTTCCT
>Ga0302303_10000526_pt1 | contig 30710 bp, 29 predicted proteins | sample III_Palsa_E2_1_FD_194542 | JGI IMG/M metagenome (GOLD analysis project Ga0302303, IMG submission 194542) | Peat permafrost microbial communities from Stordalen Mire near Abisko, Sweden - III_Palsa_E2_1 | ecosystem: Environmental > Terrestrial > Soil > Palsa > Peat permafrost | place: Sweden...
TTGGCTTTAAAGAAGTGGAAGGCATACACAGCCGAACTGATTTCGATTTAAGTCAGCACCAGAAGTTTTCGGGTAAAAAGCTGCAATACTTCGACCCGGAAATTAACCAAAACTATGTACCTTATGTAATTGAAACCTCCATAGGCCTCGACCGTATGTTTTTGCTTACGCTGATGAACGCTTACGAGGAAGAAGATTTAAGCACTGAAGAAAAACAGGATAGCCGCACCGTATTAAGGCTTCACCCCTGCCTTGCCCCGGTTAAAGCCGCCATATTCCCGCTTACCAAAAAAGACGGTCTGCCCGAAAAGGCCCGCGAGATAATGGATAGGTTAAAGGTTGACTTTAATATACAATACGAAGAAAAAGATGCTATCGGCAAACGCTACCGTCGCCAGGATGCCATTGGTACGCCGTTTTGCATAACGGTAGACCATCAAACTCTTGAAGATAACACCGTAACCATACGCTACCGCGATACCATGCAGCAGGAACGCGTTGCCGCCGATGATTTGGATAAAATTATAGGCGCGCTGGTAAGCTGGAAGAATCTATTATAGAGATTAGTGGTTGGAGATTAGAGGCTATGAAAAAAGCCCGGCTAATGCTGGGCTTTTGGTTTTATATAGTATTAAAAACTATTTTTTTCTAACTAATCACTAACCTCTGCTCTCTAATCACTAATCACTAATCTCCAACCACTAATCTCTATTATTGACTAACCGGGTTATCGGGCCTGGCGGTGCCGCTGGTGTATAATTTAGGGGTTACCTTTTTGATATCGCCCTGGTACACCCAAACAATGTTGCCTATATATTTACTGAACGCGTTATTAATATCCTCAACGGTTATTTTCTTCACATCGGCAATAACGGTTTGCGAGCGTTTCCAATCGCCGTGCAATACCTGGTTACCTGCAATTGAGCCTGCCTGCGCCTGATTGGTTTCATTTTTTGCATAGAAACTGGTGAGGTATTGTATTTTCATATTGGCCAGTTCTTCGGCTGTAAAACCGTGTTGTTTTGTACTGTCAACCAGGGTATTAAATACGGCTATATATTTATCCGGCTGCGTGGTGGTAACGCTGAATTTAGCAACCGAAGTAGTACCGGTGCTAAACCAGGCCTGCGGGGCGTAAGATAAACCATGGTTGCTGCGAATATCTAAAAAGTGCCTTTGTGCAAAAATATTCATCGCTATACGGAAGGCATCAAAATCGGGCGCGTCGGCTTGCGGGCCACTGGTTACGCCTTCAACATAATTTGTTGCCAGGTCGCGTTGCTCGGGTGTAAAGGTGTTGTTATATACCCTGAAAAATTCCTTTTTGCTTTCAAAAGGCGCGCCTTTTTTAATGTTAACCAGCAAGGCATGTACATTTTGCTCGATAGCGGCTTTGTCTAAATCGGCAACCACCACAATAAACATGCGTGAGCGGGTTAAAATGGAGTTATAATAAGCATGGGTTTCGGCGGCTGTTAAGCTTTTAATAATTTCGGGGGTACCGCCGGGGTCTTTAGCGTAATCGCGACCGGCAAAGGCCACTTTATTAGCCAGTTTATCAATGCCGTTATCCGGGTTCGATTCGTTGGCGCGCAGGTTGTTTATAGCATCCTGTTTAATGCGGTTAAATTGGGTAGTGTCAAAACTGGGTTGGGTTATCGCCTCAATATATAAGGGCCAAACAGTGTTAAAATCGGTTTTGATACAATTCATGCGTATTACCGAATAATCCCTGTTTGTGCTGCCGTAAACATAGGCGCTTACCTTATCAAGTGCGTTGTTAAAACTGTCGTGGTCGTGTTTTAAGGTCCCGCATTCCGACAGCGCGTTCATCGCCATGCTTTCGATACCCATTTTAGTTACCGGGTAATTTTGTACGCCGCCCCTTATAATGGTTTGTATTTCAACAATATCATTGCCGCTGGGCTGTACAATTACCTGTACGCCATCAACCGTCATATCATAAGGTTTAGCAATTTCCTGTGCCCTGGTTATAGTAGCTATTGCCGATGTAATAAGCAGGGTAAATATGTATTTCTTTATCATGATAATCTTTTAAATCACTTAGCTGTAAAAAACGACGCAGCGTTAACTTGTTTATTTAAATCGGGGTTGATAATTATACCGGCCACATGGGGTTTGCCTGTAACGTAGGTATCCAGGTAATTTTTAATATCGGCACGGCTTACCTTTTGGTAATTATCGGCCCTATCGGTATAATAATTTAGCGAGGTACTGCACCAATCATTACTTATTTGGCTTGCCAGTGATGATGGTTTTTCCTTGCGGCGAACATCGTTGCGCAGCAGTATGGCTTTGGCATCGTTTAACTGCTCATCGGTAAAATAGTCGGGGTTGCCCAGCATGCTGATTTGCTTTTCCAGCTCATCAAAACATTCTTTTATTTTGTTGGGATTTGGCACAACGGTAATGCCAATAGGGCCTACGTAACGGCTAAGGTCGTAATCAATGCCTGCATACGATGCGAGGCCCGAGTTTACCAGCGCCTGCTGTAGCTTTGCCGAATTAAGGCTAACAATGGTTGAGAAAACATCCGCGGCAATTGTTGAGGCTGAATCGGTTTGGTAGGCCGGGCCTTCCCAGGTATACATAATATAAGGCGTACGCGCTATGGTTGATTCCTTTACAAAATAATCATTTTTGGTAAGCGGCTTAAAGGCCGGTATCGGGTATTTTTGAATCGGGTCTACACCGCTGCTGGCCCAATCGCCAAAAATATCTTCGGCCATTTTAAAAGCATCATCATGGTGCACATCGCCGCATATAATTAACAAGCTATTATTGGGTACATAATATTTGTTTTTTATCACCATCATTTTTTCGGGCGTAGCCGTATTAATGATTTCGTGTATGCCTATGGGGTTTTTGCGGGTAAACAAATCGCCCCAAACCTTTTGGCTTTCTGTTTGGTAAAGCTGGAAGCCGGGGTTGCTCTCGTTGCGCTGAAATTCGCCATCAACTACCAAACGTTCTTTTCTCATTTCCTCCTTATCATAAAGCGGGAAACGGATTGCGGCGTTCAAAAATTTAAGGCCAGACTTAAGGCTGTCGTTATCAAACGTAAAAAAGTAATTTACACGCTCGGTGCCGGTAGTGCCATTCCATATCGCGCCCAACTGTTGTATGCGCTGTAATACCTGCGCCTGGGTAGGGTAATCTTTGTTAGCCTTAAAAAACATGTGCTCAAATAGGTGCGAAAGACCGTTATAAACCGAATCTTCGGTAAACGAACCATTTTTTACGGCTATTTGTATGGTAGCCAAAGGCACTTTATTGTTTTCGATTACTACTACCTGTAGTCCGTTAGGTAGCTGTTTCCAGTAGTAGCCGGCCGGGAGCCGAACTTGTGCAAACGTACTTATTGATATAAGCAAGCCACTAATGCTTAATAAAAAGCACTTAATAAATTTCGAGGTCATAAATATCAGTTTGTTAGAAACCTTAAATATATCAGTATTTCATTAATTACCTATAATTAAGCACAATAATTTTATTAAAATAGTAAAGGCAGATATATACTATACCTGCCTTTGCTATAAATATTTATGCTGACCTATGTTATACGTATTGTATGTCTAAAGTAATTGGCACGCTTAAAGCTTTTGATATAATACAATTAGCCTTTGCGCCTTCGGCAATCTCTTTAAATTTATCTTCAGATACGCCTTCAATTTTTGAGCCTGTAAGTGCCAGGTGTATACCGGTGATGCTTAGCGCCTGCATATCCAGGTCTAAAACTGCTTCGGTGTTTAAATCGCCGGGGGTAAAACCGGCCTGGCTTAGGGCAGCGCCAACAGCCATAGTAAAGCAGCCTGCATGCGCGGCGGCAATCAACTCTTCGGGGTTGGTGCCTACGCCATCGGCAAAGCGGGTTTTAAATGAGTATTGGGTATTGTTTAATGTGGTGCTTTGGGTGGTTATTTCACCCTTGCCTTCGGTTAAGGTTCCGTTCCAATGAGCTTTTGCTGTGCGTTTCATAGTGATTAATGTTTTTATTTTTTGTAATGGTAAAATTACATTTTTGTTTAATAGTTGTTTAATGCTAATGGCTATAAATTTGTAAACTTGTATGTGTTTCTTCAACCTTATCCGCCTTGTTTATGCAGCACATTAATGTTAATAGCTTGTGAAACAGTTTTTATTGATTTTATTACTGCTTATTTTTACCAAATCCGGTTACGCCCAAGCACCTGTAACTAATGATGCTTTTTCGGCATACCAATTGGGAAATTATAAATTTGCTATTGAGCGTTATCAAAAACGCATAGCCCAAAATAGCATGCCGTACGATATGTATATGCTTGCGATGTGTTACATTAAAACAGACAGCGTCCCCCGGGCAAAGCAGGAACTGGAAAAATTAATAACCTTTAACGATAAATACTCCGAGCATATTAATGTTGAGGGTTGTAACCAGTTAGCCGGCATTTACTTAAAGGAAAAAAATTACCGGAAGGCACTTGATTATTATAAATTATATGCACTAATGTTTAAAAACGCAAAGTTTAATGATATCAACTGGTTTAGGTTTAATTTTTTCAATGCCGGTATTGAAGCCCGGTGTTATGACGCACTTGGCTTAGCAGATAGTGCCATTATGTTGATGACGCCCTATATGTTTAATACGCATGACGCCTTAAATAGGTTTATGTTTGTTGTTGAAGGTGACCATGACCTGGCAGATTCCTTGCCGCATGATAGCCTAAGCCGGTTTTATGTATCATTACTCCAAAAGCGGTATACCAATAAGAGCATTAAGGCCGAATTTAAAAGGGCGGAGAAAAGTTTTGTTTTTATAAAGAAAAGTAGTTCAATGAACCAGTATGGGGATATTACGGAAAGCATGCAATGTGCTATTGATATTTATAGCAAACACCTTATTTTTGCTGAAAGTAACATAGCTGATGACAAAGATGACCTGCAAAAAGAAACAGCTACTCCGTTTTATACTCAAAAGTACCAATTGAAGCGCTTTCATAACTTACCCGTTTGCCGCATGATTAGGGATTTACCAGAATAGTGCGGATGATATTAGATATTTTCGGCTCTCCACATCCGGTTAAACCGGGAAAATTACTTTTTTTATTTACTCCATTTTGCGCGTTCATACTGCACCGGCCATTTAACCTCTTGGTTTAACTCATGGGCCGCACGTAATGGGAAATACGGGTCGCGCAATAATTCCCTTGCAAAAAACACCATATCTGCATGGCCGGTTTGTATAATGCTGTCGGCTTGTAATGCTTCGGTTATCAGCCCCACCGCGCCGGTTAGTATGCCAGTTTTACGCACGGCTTCGGCAAATTGCACCTGGTAGCCCGGGCCCAAAGGTATTTTCGCGGTAGCTACGTTTCCGCCCGATGAGCAATCAACCAAATCAATGCCTTTAGTTAATAACACCTTCGCCAACTCTACCGAATCATCGCTTGTCCAGCCGCCTTCGGTCCAGTCGCTGGCGGATATCCTTACAAATAGCGGGTTTTCTTTAGGCCAAACTTCTTGTACACTTTCAATAATCTCTAACAGCAAACGGATACGGTTTTCAAACGAGCCGCCATATTCATCTGTACGTTTATTGCTTATGGGCGATAAAAATTCGTGTATCAAATAACCATGCGCGCCATGCAGTTCAATTACTTTAAAACCCGCTTTTATTGAGCGATCGGCAGCGGCTTTAAAATCGGCTTTTATTTTCTCGATGCCGGCTTTATCTAATTCAAGCGGTGCTTCTTCATCGGGGGTAAATGATACCGTGCTTGCCGATACTGTTTTCCAGCCGCCGGGTTTAGTTGATAGTATTTGCTTGCCGCCCTCCCAGGGGATCTGGTGACTGGCCTTGCGGCCTGCATGGGCAAGCTGTGTGCCTGCTACAGCGCCGTGCGCGTGGATGAAATCGGTTATGTGTTTTAGCTTTTCAATGTGTTCATCTTTATATATGCCTAAATCGCCGGCGGTAATGCGGCCTTCGGGAGATACTGCTGTGGCTTCGGTAATAATTAAACCGGCGCCGCCTACTGCCCTGCTGCCTAAGTGCACCAGGTGCCAATCGTTAGCAAAACCGTCTTCGCTGGAGTATTCGCACATTGGTGATACCACAATGCGGTTTTTAAATTCGATACTTTTTATTTTTAAGGGAGAAAATAGATGTGGCATGAGTATTTTTTTGTGCAAATATGAATAGTAATAAATGTAGCAACTTCACCCATTTGTAAAAAACCAGCTACAATAACTAAATCACCATAATAATTTGAACATTTATAGCTGATAACAGTTCTAATCATACTTATGGAAAACCAACAAAACTACGTTACCCTTACCACTGCCGATGGCAGCAGCATGGCTTGCTACACAGCCTTCCCAACAAACAAAACAAACGCATTGCCTGCCATTATTTTATTGCAGGAAGCTTTTGGCGTAAACCACCACATACGCAAGGTTGCCGATAAATTTGCAGCCGATGGTTACGTGGTGATAGCACCCGAGCTTTTCCACCGCACAGCGCCGGTTGGGTTTACAATCGCTTATAACGATTTTCAAACCGCTATGCCGCATTACCAGGCCATAACTACCGAGGGTTTGGAAGATGATATGAAGGCTTGCTATAAATGGCTTACCGAACAGGATACGGTTGATAATGATAAACTTTTTAGCGTTGGTTATTGCCTGGGCGGCAGGGTATCATTTATCGCTAATGCGGTGTTGCCATTAAGGGCCGCAGTTTCATACTACGGCGGCGGTATCGACCAGATTACCGATAAAGCAAAAGACTTGCATGGCAGGCACCTGTTTTTTTGGGGCGGCTTAGATCAGCACCTCAAAACCGAAAATATTAACACTGTAATAAACGCGGTTGATGCTGCCGGCAAGGAATACATTAACGTAAAAATATCCTACGCCGACCACGGTTTTAATTGTGATGAAAAACCGGCTTATAACGAGGCTGCCGCGAAGGAAGCGCTGGCGCTTACATTAGCTTTTTTAGCAAACAGTTAATTAGTTTGCCTATATTAAGGGCTAATCATAACAATTATCCTACTTAAATATGACTTCATATACCACATTAATCATATTAAGCGGGCTGGTTATTTTTTCGTACCTGTTTGATCTTATTGGCGGCAAAACCAAAATACCATCGGTAATTTTACTGATGTGCCTGGGCATTGCCATTAAACAGGTATTGGATTATTTTGGCTTTACGGCGCTAAATTTCAATAATATTTTACCAACCCTAGGCACGCTGGGGCTGGTATTAATTGTGTTTGAAGGCGCGTTGGAGCTAAGGTACAGCCGCGATAAAAATGCGGTGATAAAAAAATCCTTCTTCTCGGCGTTAATTATCCTGCTGGCAACCGCGGCTGTTATTACCTGGATTATTTACCAAATAAACGGCGGGCACGATTTTTATAAATGCTTCTTAAACTCCATTCCTTTTTGTGTTATCAGCTCGGCAGTAGCTATACCTGCTGCGGCTAATATCAGTAAGGAAAAGCGGGAGTTTATAGTTTACGAATCATCGTTTTCAGATATCCTTACCGTGGTACTGTTTAACTTTATGGTTAATAACCGGCAAATCAGCGTATCATCCTTTACCGGTTTGGGTGCGGACCTAGGTGTTATCATTATTGTTGCCATTTGCTCATGCCTGTTGCTGCTTTATTTAATAGGTCGCCTAACGCACCATGTGAAATCTTTTTTGGTGATTTCGATACTCATACTGGTATACTCAATCGGGCAGTTATTTCATTTATCATCGCTTATTATTGTACTGGCTTTAGGCTTGTTTTTAAACAACGCCAGCCAGATAAAATTCCCATGGTTTCGCAAATATTTTATCTACTCCAAATTAAGGTACGATATTAAACAGCTGTTCCAGTTATCAGCCGAAAGCGCGTTTTTGATGCGCACCTTTTTCTTTATCATGTTTGGTTATACTATGGATATTTACCAGCTGCAGCACTGGTCGGTTTTAATTAGTGGCGGATTTATGTTGCTGGCTATTTACGTAATACGGTTTTTATACATTAAACTGGTATCGAAAACCGACGTGATGCCGGAGCTGGTATTGATACCGCGCGGCCTCATCAGTGTATTGCTGTACTACAGCCTGCCGCCCGATATGAAGATTAAAGGTGTAGAAACAGGCTTGCTATTTGTAGTAATATTGGGTACAAGTATAATTTTGAGCCTGGGTTTGTTGGCAAGCAAAAGGCAAATAACAAAGAAGCAGAGCGATGATGATTTTGTTAGTTGATAAAACAGGTTAATTTTATAGGGCTATGAAGACAAGAGATATAATTGATACCATTTATAAATATTATCCCAAGAATATTTATTTGGATGAATTGGAAAGCTATTCAAACTCAGCAGAATACTTAAACCGTGTTGAAAAATGCAAACAGGCAAGATTTAATAATACAAATTGGACATCATTTAAAAGTGAATTAAATAAATATATATCTGAAGAATTTAATGATTCTTTATCAGATTATAGCGTTTTAGGTAGCACTCCTTGTTATAGTGCATCAATGGGATTTGGAAATCCTACAGATAAAAACTCCTGGATGATATCAATATTAATAAGTGTTATTACTCCTTTGTGGGCTTACAGGATTATAGATTTTAGCCAACCAGATACTGCCAGATACGATTGGATTTATAAAAATGAAGAAAATACAGTTAAGTTTTTAGAGACATTAATTTCCAAATATTTTCCTAACTATGAATTTATTAGTGAAGAACAGCATAAAGTAATTATACCTGATATATCAACATCTTTCGAGTCGGCACCCACAATTTTTGAGGCCATTTTTAAAGGGGACTTTAATTAAAGTTTACTCCGTCTTCTCTTCCCTCCGCACCAACAACAGTTCATCCCCATCCAAAGGCAATTAACCATACTCATAACAAAAGTGGTAGGTTTTGCCGTTTTGGGTGTTGTAAATGCGGGTATGATAATCAAAATTAAAACCCTTAACCAGCATTTTTTCTCGCGTGGTTTTTGTTTTGCCGGTTGGGTTTAGTTCCTCCAAAATACGGCGGTTGCGGCGTAAAATATTGTTGATGTTGCGCACCAGGTTATAACTGCTGCTGTTTAGCTGGTTATTATAGCTGTTGCGGCACAAATCGTTACAAAACTTTTTATCGGCACGGCCGTGTATTACGCTACCGCAGTCAAGGCAGTATTTTTCGGTATTCATAAAGCTAAGGTAAATAATTATTTATCCGTTTGCAAACGTTTACAAACGGAAATTGTCGGTTATAAACAATTATTACCCGACTAATTTTTGCTACTACCCCCACCTTTGTTTCAGCAACAAACGCAGTAAAAAATTAAAAATCAGCAACATGAACACATTAAGAAACAGTGTGCGCCTGGTAGGTAACCTGGGCATGAACCCCGAAATTAAAACATTTGATAACAACCGCCGCCTGGCACGTGTATCCATAGCTACTAACGAGAGCTATAAGAACGATAAAGGTGAAATAATCACCAACACGCAGTGGCATTTCCTTACCTTTTGGAATATGCAGGCGAAGCTTGCCGAAGATTTATTAAAAAAAGGCGATGAAGTGGCGATAGAAGGCCGCCTGTCCAGTAGCAGTTATGTTGATAAAGACGGAAACAAGCGCTACACTACCGAAGTTGTGGTAAATGACTTTTTGAAAATGAGCGCTAAATGATTTGAAAATTTGGTGATTTGAAAATTTGAAAATGGGGTGGGCTTTATTATTAATGGCGCTTTTTATGATTTTCAAATTTTCAAATCACCTCATCATCAAATTAAAAGATACCTGTACCTAAACCTGTCACAAAAAAGAAGGGCGCATAAATATTTGCGCCCTTTTGATTTATAAAAATTGTCATTTCGAACCTGCAAGAGGTGGGCCGGAGCGCAGCGCAGGTGAGAAAACTTTTCGAATTGGCAATGCGGGAATGGTATAGTTTGGATACTGCTTCGAAAAAATTTCTCCTCGCGCCTTACACAAGCCGGTTGGCTCGTCGAAATGACATATTGGGTTAGATTACGGTGTGCTTAACGCCACCGGCAATACCTTGCCGTTAAAAAACTTGTGACCGGTTATGGCGAAATCGGCTATGTACTTACCCATCTCGAAAGCCATTACCGGCGACTCATAGCCTGGAAAAGCTTTTTCCAGCATCTCGGTTTGTGCCGAGCCAAGCGCGAGGCAGTTAACCTTTATGCCTTGTTCAGTTAGTTCCTGCGCCAAACATTCAGTTAAAGTATGCAAGGCCGCTTTACTGGCCGAATAAGCCGCCAACCCCGGGAACTTAGCGCTGCCCTGGAAACCGCCCATACTGCCAATGTTTACGATATGTGAACCGGCAGGCATCAAACTTAATAATGCTTGAATAATACGGATATGCCCTATAAAATTACTTTGCAGCATCTCTACAAAATCGGTTTCCAGCAATTGGATAAATGGTTTATTGATGAGTACCCCGGCATTATTTATCAGAACATCAACCCGGTTATCAAAATTGCTTTCGATAAATTGTTGCAGACTGTTATAATCGTCATGTACTATGTCAAAGGCTATGGCATAAAGCTCACATTCGGGGTTTAAATTATGTGCTATATCCAATAAGCGCTCCAGCTTATCCTGCGAGCGCGCCAGGGCAATAACCTTATGCTTACCGGTTAATATCAGTTCAATTACCGCCTCAAAACCAACACCGCTGCTGGCACCTGTTATAATGATGTTCATGACCCCAACCCCCTAAAGGGGGAATTTTTTGATTGTTATTTTGATTACTAAACTACCAATTTTTGTTCAACCGGGTGCTTTATTAAATACAAACCATCATTTATCAATTTTTTAAACCCCTGCTCGTTGGCAGCTTTATTCTCTAAAAATTGCCTGATTTCTTTAGCCAATTCTTGTTCAACATTTTCATGTTCTATCAGTTCCAGTATTTCCAGGGCGCAAAGCCAATCGTCGTGATGATCGGTTTGCAGTTTGCGCCATACGTTGCCTAAAAAGCCGAAATCGCCTTTGTTGTGCCTGCGGTTACGCACCTGCTGGTATAATTGGTGCAGTTCTAACGTGCGGGTATCGTATTGTATGTGGTATGTTTCAGTTGCTGATTTTGGCGCTATTTCTTCAAAACCTTCCTTATCGGCTGCACCGCAAAAAACCGATACGATATTTTCGCCTACGGCCATGTCGTAAACACCCCATGACGGGTCGAATAATATTTTGCCTTGTTTATCTGTAACTGTGCAATCTATAAAAGTAATCAACTGTATTTTTTCTGCGGATGAGATTATTGTTTTTACAGTACCGCTTATGCTTATCCCGCTTTCAAAATCAAGTATCGCCTGTAAGCCTTCCTTAATACCCGCATCCAGTAATTCATCTGTCGAAAAATCTTCCAGCGGTTTTGCGCGGCCTTTTAATTTGCCTACGGGCGAACTAAAACCATCTTTATGATAATCCTTGCCATGCCCTTTTAGCAGTTTATTATTTACCGCCAGTGCACTTGGCCCTGTTGTTTTTATAAAGACGGGAGCATTGCTTTTATCCTCTTTAAATTCTGTAAATACACCTGATACCTGCAAACCCGAGCTATAAACTGCCGTACAGGTATTTTTGCTTTCGATGGCTTTTTTTAGCCCGTAAGCTCCGCCAATCCTGAACGACATGGTATCGGCAAATTGCTCCAATACATCAATCAAATTTTGAAAGGTTGGCGTTACAAAAAGCTGCGGCTGCGGTTTGGTAATATCATATGGATAGTTTACCGCGTTAATATCATACCAAAGTTTTTTAACTTCTTCCATCATACAAGTGGCACTCTCACCTATTGACGATAACAATCCGGCACCATATATTTTAGGTTTTTCCAGCGTCCCTATCAGCCCGTATTCTACCGTCCACCAATGCAGGCGACTAAGCAGCGCCATCTCAGATGGTTCGCCCATATTGTTTTGGCGATATTGCACCAAGTCTTCGGCTTGTTTCAGCTCATCTTCCTCGGCATCGGGTATTTCTTTTAAAATAGATAATGCTCTTATAGCCTCATATAATTCAAAATCCTGCGCCGAGAACATGGCCTTTGCCCCTATCGAGCCAAAATAGCTAAGGTATTCATGATAATCCTTATCAGCAATAATAGGCGCATGCCCGGCCGATTCGTGTATGATATCCGGCGCTGGGGTATATTCAATATGCTGTAAGGTGCGGATATCGGCAGCAATAACCAATACGCGGTAAGCCTGGTATTCCATAAAAGCGGCAGGTGGTATAAAACCATCAACCGTAACCGCGCCCCAGCCAATTTTGGCCAGCGCATCGTTCATTTCCTGCAGGTTGGGTATTTTTTCTATGGTTAGGCCGGCTTTTTCCAGGCCCGGTATATAGGGATAATAAGCAACATCCTTCAGGTAGCTGTAATTCTGGCGCATTACGTAGCGCCATATTGCATGATCGATAGGCGTATAATGCTCGTAATGCTGTTCAACTATAAATTGTTTTAAATGAGCGGGCAATGCCGCCACCTGCGGGTTGTTAAAATCGTTAATATGAGGCATTAGTTAAAATTGGTTTATAACCTAAACGCAAATTTAAGAAATAAGATTGCCTTGCCTAATTTTCTTGTTTTTCGTTTTCGGGCAGACCCTCTTCCAAACGGCTGGGGCGTAAGAGGTAGTATATACCGGTTAAGGCAACTAACAATGATATTAAGAAGAACGAAATGCTCAAAAATATGCCTAAGCCGGCATCGATATGGAAAAATGTGGCCGATTTTTGAAATACCAGTTCGCGCGCGCCGGCGCCTCCTATACTTATGGGTATTACCGCCGCAATTGCCGAAACCAGGAAAGCCAATAAATACGGCGCAAATTTGCCTGTAAAATCCTGGCTCAACAGCACCATAATAATGGTTAGTACCTGTAATGATTGTACCACTACAGCCTTCGCATGCCCTTTAAAAAAGTGGTGACTAAATTCGCTGAAAAACTTTTTTACCACAAAAAAATAAACAACACTGCCTATAACAAAAATGCTTAGCGGTATGGTGATGTTGATGGGTATTTGCGGTACGAATATTTTTAAACAAACTATAATAAGGCCTATGGCCCACAAGCCGCTCAACCTATCGAAAAATATAGCCCAAAATACCTTCTTTGCGGGCAGTTTATATTTTTTGTTGAGCAGGTAAATTTTGTAACCATCGCCGCCGATACCGCCGGGGAGCAGGAAATTATAGAATATCCCCAGCAAATAAAGCCTGAAATTGAATTTAGGGTTAAGCCGCAAATCAATCGACTTAAAAAAACTAAGCAAACGCCATGACGAGGCTACCATGGAGGCAAAGTAAAACGCAACTGCGACAAGCATCCACCAATAATTGGCATTTACCAACCTGTTTTTAACCTCGCTAATAGGGATTTTGCTGAAAACATAATAAAGCAATGCCGTAGTAATGGCAATTTTAAGTATCAGTTTGGTAGCGCTCCAAAGTGTATCTTTCCAGGATTTGGGTTTAACCTCTTCCTCCACTTCGTTAACAATGGCATCTTCAATTGTGGTCATTTGGCTGCAAAGGTAATAATTTAGTTATAAGACGATTGCACCGATGTTGTTACGATTACACAGATTAATAGTAAAATATAAATTGCAATGGTTATGTAATCTTAAAATCAAATAATAATCAGTGAAATCAAAACATTATTTTTGCGCCCAAATTATACCGGGATGAGTAATGTAAAAGTAGGCCTGGTGCAAATGACCTGCACTGCCGATAAACAGGAAAATTTAAATAAAGCCATAGCTAAAGTACGCGAAGCGGCTCAAAAAGGCGCGCAAATAGTTTGCCTGCAGGAACTGTTTACCTCGCTTTATTTTTGCGATGAGGAAAATTATGATAACTTTTCTTTAGCCGAAGCTATCCCCGGCCCGTCAACAGATACATTGTCGGCTTTAGCTGCGGAGTTGGGGGTGGTAATTATTGCCTCGCTCTTTGAGAAACGCGCTAAAGGGGTTTACCACAATACCACCGCAGTTTTGGATGCCGATGGAGCTTACCTGGGTAAGTACCGCAAAATGCATATACCTGATGATCCCGGTTTTTACGAAAAATTTTACTTTACCCCAGGCGATTTAGGCTACAAAGTTTTTAAAACCAAATTTGCCACCATTGGCGTACTAATTTGCTGGGATCAATGGTACCCCGAAGCCGCACGCATAACCGCCTTAATGGGCGCCGAAATATTATTTTACCCGACCGCCATAGGCTGGGCCACAACACAGGATGAAGCCACCAATACCGAGCAATACAATGCATGGCAAACCATACAGCGCAGTCATGCCGTTGCTAATGGCGTACATGTGGTAAGCGTAAACCGGGTTGGTGAAGAAGCCGGTGTTAAATTCTGGGGCGGCTCTTTCTTTTCCAATCCCTTTGGCAAAGTTTTGTACCAGGCATCGTTAGAAGAAGAAGTAGTTGTGTTGGAACTCGATTTGGATAAAAGCGATTATTATCGCAGCCACTGGCCGTTCCTCAGGGATCGCCGTATAGATTCTTATCAGCCTATTACAAAAAGGCTTATAGACGAGGACTAACCACCACGTCATTGTCTGAACCATGATTTACTTGATTTTAGGATTACTTGATTTTTGTTTGTGAAGCATAAAGAACTAACTGAAAAAATAATTGGTTGTGCTATGAAAGTTCATAGTGTGTTAGGCAATGGTTTTCAAGAGGTAATTTATCAGCGTGCTTTAGAAATTGAGATAAGAAAAGCAGGCTTAGGCTATGCCAGAGAGATGGAGATGGCAGTGTATTATGATGGCATAGATATAGGCACAAGACGAGTAGATTTTTTTGTGGAAGATGTGATAATGGTTGAATTAAAAGCCATCATTTCGTTAGAAGAAGTTCATTTAGCGCAAGCGATGAATTATGTAGAGGCATACAAAATGGAGATTGGGTTATTGATAAATTTCGGGTCGAAGAGTTTACAATTTAAACGTGTCCATAACAACAAAATCCTTTAAATCAATAAGCTATTATCAACCCAAGCATCAAGAAATCCTAAAATCAAGTAAATCATGGTTCAGACAACCCCACCAAAAAACTTCTCCTTCCCCGCCGAATGGGCACCGCACGCTGCCACCTGGCTTAGCTGGCCGCACAAGGAAGAATCGTGGCCGGGGAAAATAGGGATGATATACAGCCGCTATGCTGAATTTGTGAAGGTTGTTGCCGAGGGTGAACTGGTGCGGATTAGTGTTGCTGATGAGCAAATGGCTGCCTTTGCCAAACTCCAGTTGCAACTAGCCGGTGCCGATTTAAACAAGATTGAATTTTATCAATTCCCCACCAATGATGCCTGGTGCCGCGACCACGGGCCGGCGTTTTTGATTAATACTGATACTAAGGAAAAAGTGATTGTGGATTGGGGTTATAATGCCTGGGGCAACAAATACCCGCCGTTTGATTTGGATGATGTTATCCCCACAAAAATTGGCGAACGTTTTGGCCTGCCGGTTTACCATCCCGGTATTGTGATGGAAGGCGGTTCGGTTGATTTTAATGGCGCGGGCACTATTTTAACCACTACCGCCTGCCTGCTCAACAAAAACCGCAACCCGCATTTAAACCAGCAGCAGATAGAAAACTACCTTTACAATTACTACGGTGCGGAGCAAATTTTATGGTTGGGCGATGGCATTGTTGGCGATGATACCGACGGCCATATTGATGATATTACCCGCTTTGTAAATCAAGATACCGTTGTTACCGTTATAGAAGAAAACAAAAACGATGAGAATTACCATCTATTGCAGGAAAACCTGCAAACCCTAAAAACCATGCGCCTGCTTAACGGGAAACAGCTTAATATTATCGAGCTGCCTATGCCAGCACCTGTGGTTTATGACGGGCAGCGGTTGCCTGCATCTTACGCCAATTTTTATATTGCCAATGCCGCGGTTATAGTGCCAACTTACCGCTGCGATAATGATGATAAAGCATTACAAATTATCCAAAATTGCTTCCCTGACAGGAAAGTTGTAGGCATTGATTCTACCGATATTATTTGGGGATTGGGCAGTTTCCATTGCTTGAGCCAGCAGGAACCGGCGGTGTAATTATTCACTCAGTTACATAAAACCAGGGGATATTTAAGAGTCCATGCTTAATATTTACATTTACGAACTGCTCAGATTCGAGATTGTCATAAAGTTTCTGGTCAATATGTAAAACAGGGGAATATTGTTGCTCGGCACCCCAAGTTGAAATAGTTATATGGCAATAATTCCTACCATTATTATGACTAATATCTCTGCCTAATATTTTTGATTTGTAAACTGTTGGCGCAGATGCATCAAGTTTACAGTTAACGAACATAGTTAAAGGGCATGCATAAAAAATTGATATTAGAATAAGCAATATTAGTTGTCCTTTAACCGCATTTTCAGATTTGTCATATCCATATTTCCATACCACTATGCCTATTACTACAGATATTATCAAAACCGGTAAACATAAATTACTTACAGTAACAAAATCGTAGTGTGTTATAAAGATAATTAGTGATGCTATGGTAGAAGTATACATTCCCGCAATTAAACTCCCGAACGCACTATTTTTTCCTGAAACCAGCTTGATTAATCCTTTACTTAATATCAATAATATAATGCCTGCAATAGGATACAGTACAAAAACTATTTTTATTAAATCATCTTTTAAAATAAATTCTGTGAAGATTAACGAAATAATAAATATCAAAATACCACCGCAATTATATATTAAGGCCGTGCGTTTTGATTTTTTGAGTGCTGATATCCTATCTTCTTTAGTGTTGCCAAACTCATTATTATTATAGATTTCATTAATGTTATCCTGATAGCTTACGGCATCCAAATCAGTATAAATTCCCGATAATTTCTTAATTAATTCGAAGGAATCACCAATGCTCGAATAGTCTCTTATATTTATTTTTGAAGACAAGCTGTCTAAAGGGTAAATAACTATTCGCTTATCAAGTACCCTATATCCTTTTACATCTTTATTTACTATCTCTTTTGACCCCCAAATACTGATGTACTTTACACTATAATCTGATATGATTACTTTTCTCTTACTAAGATTAACAATTACCAGGGCTGAAACGATAATTCCTAATAATGGTAATATTATTATTGCTTTTCCGTCTTTAGTGTCGATTATAGAAAGGTATATGGTAAAACAAATAAGACAAATAATGCCTAAACCATAAAATATTTTGTATCCCGTTGAGGTTTTATATTCCTGCTCCATTGTGATTAATTAGGTGCCCTAAATTAAAATAATTTCCGTCAATACCAATAATCTCATCCACCCCAAAAACCCACCCCAACTTTTTCACCGACTTATCTTCGGCATTTACCGACTTCTTAAATCATGCTACCTAATTAGCATAGGCTTGCCTTGTTATAGGCTGTACATTTGGTTAACATTAAAATTAAGAAACATTATGGACAACCAGATAAATAATAACCCGCAACCTGCAAATAACAACAAAACAATTATCGGCCTTATTTTGGTAGGTATAGGCGTATTGTTTTTACTTAAACACGTAAGTTTCTTCTTTTTACCCACATATATTTTTAGCTGGCCCTTAATGCTAATAGCCTTTGGTATATATACCGGCGTAAAACACAATTTCAAAAAATCCATGTGGATTATTTATACCATGGTTGGAGTTATATTTTTATTGCCTAATATTATACCTTCGTTAAGCGCAGGCATGCTTTGGCCCTTATTAATGGTAGCCATTGGCATAACTTACCTGTTAAGGCGCGACCAGCAATGGAATGGCAATAACTGGGAAAAGCGTAACAGCAATCAATATCAAAATATTGATAACAACAAATAATTAGTACACAACACATCATGAGTGACAATATAGAATATCCAAAAAACCGCAACAATGGCAGGGCCATGGCGGGGATCATCATACTCGGCATTGGCTTTATACTACTCCTAAAGCAGTTCGATTTTTTTCTTATACCAGATTGGCTGTTCAGCTGGCCAACAGGGTTAATTGCCTGGGGTCTTTATTTAGGCGCCAAGCACAATTTCCGCAATTCATCGTGGCTAATATTAACATTAGTGGGTATTGCATGGTTATTTAATGAAAACATAGATCATGCCGACCGCATAGTTTGGCCCGCAGCATTTATAATAGCGGGTTTATGGATGATTTTGCGCCGCAATCAAAACTGGGACCTGCGTAAAGTTAAAGACGATATACGTAAAGCCAAACACGATAACTGGGGCAAAAATTGGGATGATAAATGGGACAGCAGCAAATACAACAACGGCAACCCTTTCGACCCAATTATACCCGATCCTGCTGCTGCAAATACTACTGCTGCCGACCCTGCAACAGGCACTGTGCCCCCAACAGGCAACCCATACACCGGCCCTTTAAGTGGCGATGATATTTTAGATACGGTTTCCATTTTTGGCGGGGTTAATAAAACCATCCTCTCCAAAAAATTCAGGGGCGGCGATATTGTGAACATATTTGGCGGCACCGAGCTGGACTTTACCCAGGCCGATATTAACGGGCGTGTGATAATCGACATCACCCAGATATTTGGCGGTACAAAAATCATTATCCCATCCAACTGGCAGGTGGTATCGGATATAGCTGCCGTATTTGCAAGTGTGGATGATAAGCGCATGAAAAACAGCAAGCTTGACGATAATAAGGTATTAGTGCTTAAAGGCGTGTCCCTTTTTGCCGGCATTGATATCCGCAGCTATTAATTAATCTTAAAAACATTAATCATGAACTGGTACGTAGCAAAAATAGTTTTCAGGGTAATAAGCGGCGAGGGCAACCACAACGCGCAGTTTGATGAACAGTTGAGGCTGATAAGTGGCAATACTGAGCAGGAAGCATTTAAAAAAGCAACCCAAATAGGTATTGATAACCAGGATAGCTTTTTAAATAACCGCGAACAAACTGTTAAATGGCAGTTTATTGATGTTGCCGAAATTAACCCGATAAATAGCGTGGCCGACGGAACCGAACTGTATTATAACATACACGAAGCGCCGGATGCCGACCTTTATATTGCCTGGGCACACCATAAATCGGCGTTGTTAGGATTGAAAAATTAATTAATAAAACCAATAAGCTTTGGCCATACCAGCATTACCATCATCAAAACTGTACGGGGTTTTAATAACCTGCGGTTTGCTATGGACAGGCCTGGGGGCATATATTGTTCACAGCTTTGGTTTTATATGGTACATAGCTTTAACCGATGGCCTGGTAAGTACGATATTGCTTTCGGCAGCGTGCTGGTTAATTAACAACAATCTGCGTTATTACCAGCCCGGCAAAGGCAGCTACATTAATATATTAATATGGTGCCTGGCGCTGGCTGGTATTTGTACTGCGGGCTGCCGCTGGATAATCCCCTACCTCAGCATAAGTGGCACTTATATGAACTTTTTGAGCCAATCGTTAACCATCCGCTTTTTTACCGATTTTTTGGCGATAGGCTGGATGGCTATGATAAGCATGCTTTGGTATTCGCAACTCGACCATAAGCAAACCGAGCAGCGGAAATCTGAAGCCGAAAAACTGGCCCGCGATGCTGAGCTTTATAATTTAAGGCAGCAATTGCAGCCGCACTTTTTGTTTAATAGCCTAAACTCCATAAACGCGCTTATCGGTTTTAAGCCTGATGAGGCACGCCGGATGATACACCAGTTATCCGACTTTTTGCGCGGCACCTTAAAAAAAGACGACCAATTGTTGGTGCCTTTGAGCGATGAATTGCAACACCTGAACCTGTATTTGGATATTGAAAAAGTACGTTTCGGCCACCGTTTAGAAACCGAAATAAGCTGTGATAAAAACTGTGGCGAGGCCATGATACCGTCTATGCTTTTGCAACCCATTGTGGAGAATGCCATTAAGTTTGGCCTGTATGATACTACCGATAAAGTTACCGTAAGCATACGCGGTGAAATTGACGGCGGCAGCCTTATTTTAATGGTACAAAACCCCTACGACCCGCAAACATCACGCCCCAAACAAGGCACAGGTTTTGGCTTAAGCGGTGTGCAGCGCAGGCTTTATTTGCTTTTTGCACGGAATGATTTAATGGAAACACACCAAAATGATAATATATTTACAACCATTATTAAAATTCCGCAGGTATGAAGCGCGCTTTAGTTATTGATGATGAGCCTTTGGCACGTATGGTAGTGCTGGAGTATTTACAGGCCTTTAGCAGCCAAATTGAGGTTTTGCAGGAATGCAATGATGGTTTTGAAGGCTTAAAAGCCATACAGCAGCATCAGCCCGACCTGGTTTTTCTGGATGTGCAAATGCCCAAAATAAACGGCTTCGAGATGCTGGAGTTGGTAGACCAACCACCCTCCGTAATATTTACAACCGCATTTGATGAGTACGCCATCAAAGCCTTTGAGGCCCACGCCGTTGATTACCTGTTAAAACCCTTTAGTAAAGATCGTTTTAATAAAGCTGTTGAAAAATACCTGGCACAAGCCCCTGCTGCCACCCATCACACCAAACAAACCGAAGAATTACTGGAAGCCGTTTCGCAATCGCCGGCGCAGCACGAGCGTATTGTGGTAAAAACAGGTACCAAAGTTAAAATTATCCCGGTACAGGATGTACAATACCTGCAAGCCGATGATGATTACGTAAGCGTATTTACCCAGGATGGCTCGTACCTCAAAAATAAAACCATGAACTTTTTTGAGCAAACGCTGGACCCGCGCCAATTCGTCCGCGTACACCGCAGTTACATGATAGCCATACAGCAAATAACCCGTTTAGACCCATACGAAAAAGACAGCCACCTCGCCATCCTGAAATCCGGCGCCAAAATACCTGTTAGTAAAACGGGATATGTGAAATTGAAGCAGGTGTTGGGGATATAGGTGGATTTTAAATTTCTCCAGACATTGACTTGCGAAGTTTTAAAAACTTCGCAAGTCTGTTATAAATAAAATTCAGCACAATTATTTATCTTTAAGCTCCATTATCTAAACCACCTTTTACATGGAAGTTGAATTTCAAGCCACAAATAAAGATTACATTGATTTCTACAAACTGTTTTTCGAAGACCAGTTCCGAAAAAAATCAAGCAGAATTTTTATTTTCTTAATTGTTATAGTTTTTATAGAATGTATTTATGATTTTAACTTATTAAGGTGTTTATTAGTTACTGCCGGATATATTATTCTTGTAGGGTTGCTTTACTACATCCCTTATATAAGGGCCAAAATTAAAATAACCCGGTTGCTTGCAAAAGACGAGGCTTACACCAGCAAAGGCAAACTCATAATAACAGATGAAGGCTTGGCATCTGAGCGGGAAGACAAAAGCAACTTACGCAACTGGCAAAGTATTAAGTTTGCTTATTCAAATTCAAAATTCATTTGCATAACGTTAGTGGATAAAAAGATCATTATTATTCCTAAAAGGTTTTTCACTTCCGAAATAGAGGCTATTAATTTTTTAGGGCTTGCACAAGCAAAAATTAACAATGCACCATACAGCTGGCAACCTACTAATGTCAGCGGGCCTAAATACGCACCGGGAGATAAATTCATGCATGCTTCCAAACCTCCGGAAAGCAAGCCACCCTATTTGTTAGGCCTATTGGGTATAATACCCTTAGTAGGGGCTTTTGTGGGAGTTGGGCTAATATTATACGGTATTTTAAAATACAAAGATAAGTGGCTGGTGATTATTGGGACGGCTGGTATTATTTTTACGGTAGCCATTTATAGTTCTCTTTGGTATTTTGGAACACATAGCCTTGAGTTCCCGGGAGCTAAAAGAGGATTTTCCCAGATTACTCAACAGCAATTAAATGCCCTTGTTCCGGCAATAGAATTTTATGGAATGCAACATGGCTTTTATCCTGACAGCCTGCAACAATTGCAAGTTACAAATACCTATTTAAGCATAGATGATCCCTTACTCTTCGGGAAAAAGAATCAGCATTTTAATTATTATCATATTGGCAATAAATACACCCTATTTTCATCAGGCATCGATCAAATACCAAACACTAAGGATGATATTTATCCATCTATTGCTATAGATACCAGTAAAATGGGCTTGATAATTAACAGGAAATAATTACTATATCGCACATATGATGAGTAATTGCACAGCGGTCAGGTATCTTATATAGCCTGTTCCGAAAGGTATTGTAGCTCAATCAGTTGTTCTTTTTTATCAATGGCGATTATCTTACCATCCCTAATTAAATTTACATTATCGGCAATTGCTAATACATCAAGGTAATAGTGGTCGGTTATTATAAATCCTTTATGCGCTTTGTATTCAACAATTTTCTCCTTAATCAAATCTTTGTATAAGGGTTCAACCATAGAGAAAGGCTCATCCAACAAAATAAAGGGCTGATCGAGATTTAATATGAGTAAAAACTGCAGGTAACGCTGTTGCCCAAGCGAAAGCGCGCTCACTTTTTTATCCTGCATATCGTGGATGCCGGGGGCATAAAAAACTTTATCCTGTTTTGCAGATGTTCTACAATAAAGCGCTATCAAATTCCTAACCCGTATGTTTTTAGGCAGCATAACTTCCTGCGTGTGATAAGCAACAAGCCTGTTTAAGGGGAAGTTTTTACTCAATAATTGGCCGTTGTAATAAATTTCAGCATAATCAGGCTTCAACGTTCCAAACAATACCTTAAAAAGTGTTGATTTACCTGTGCCATTCCGCCCGAAAACAGCAGTTACCCCACCTGTTTTACATTCCAGGTTCACATCTGCAAGTATGCTCTTTTCTCTAAAGCTGTGCGAAAGTGATTTTAAAAGAATTTTATGCTCCATAATATAGTTAACAGGATTATGGAAACAAGAATGTTTATTATAACTACACCCAGGTAAAGGTTTTTTTTAATAATGCCGCCATTCAGGTAAAAATAATATTCAATATTTTGAAAATACCTGAAAGCAAAGAAGGCGATAATGCTGCCCGCGGAACCAAAGAGTATAATACTTTCGGCGGGATTAAACCTTACCAAAAAATATATGATACAAAAAAGCAGGTTATACTTTGTAACTTCCAAATAGTACCTGAAAAATAAAGCGGACATGGGTGATTATGATGGGCTTAACGTGTAAACGTTAACGCTGAGACATATGCTTTATTTTACAGTAATTTTCTGTTTTACTTTTTCAACCCCAATATCGAAAACCCGCTATCCGCCTTTTTTATAATATTCCCCAAAACCCCCAAACCCGTAATTTCCATCTCTACCAAATCATTAGGCTGTAGCCATTGGGGCTGGTAGCTGGCATCTTTTAACAGGCCTGTACCATTCAGTTCTAAAAAACAGCCGGTGCCTACTGTGCCGGAGCCTATTACATCGCCGGGCAACACATCGCAACCGTAGGCGCAGCGTTCAATAATTTCAGCAAAGGTCCAGTCCATATCGGCCATGGTACCGGCGGATACCTGCTTGCCGTTTACCATACATATCATTTTCAGGTTATAGTTATTGCCTGTATGGCCGGGTTTGGCACCAACCTTATATTTTTCCAGTTCATCGGGCGTCACCAGCCAGGGGCCGATTACGGTACTGAAGTCCTTACCCTTTGCAGGACCCAGGTTTAGCAGCATTTCATCGGCTTGCAGGCTGCGGGCGCTCATATCGTTCATAATCATGTAGCCTGCAATAAAATTATCGGCATCAGCGGCTTTAATATTGCGCCCTTTTTTGTTAAGCACTACGGCAACCTCCAGTTCAAAATCGAGTTTCTGGAAATGGTCGGGCATACATTCAATTTCGCCGGGGCCTTGTATGGCATTGTGGTTGGTGAAGTAGAATACGGGGTATTGGTCAAACTCAGGTATCATATCCAGTCCTCGGTTGCGGCGGGCGGCAGCCACATGCTGCCTGAAGGCGTAAGCATCCCTGCACGATGTTGGGTGCGGTACGGGCGCTATCAGTTCATAAAACAACTCCTCCTTAGCTTTCATTTTGCCCGATTTAATGGCGGCATTTACTTTTTGAGCGCGCTCCATCAATTCATCGCCGCCCCATAAAAAACCCTGCATGTTATCGGGTATCAGCTTATCGCAGGAATTTAAATTATAAATATGCCCGTTAATGTAAATGCCCAGGTGTTCCCGGTCTTCGGTTTTATAGGATACTAATTTCATGTTGGTTTATAATTGGTAAAGTAAAGCTAATGATTTTGGTTGATTTGAAGGTGGTTGATTGAGTTGATTAGGTTTATTGAGTTGGATTAAGTTAAAAGAGGTAATCGCTCAACATAATCAACTTATTCAACATAATCAACTCAATCAACTAACCCTTGCATCTTAAACATATTAGCCCTAACTTCGTTGTAACCAATAATGAGCATACAAAAACATTTCTATTTTTCCCTCGGTCTCACTTCTATGAGCGATGCCTCTTCTTTCAGGGATGCTGTGCTTGCCAAATGCATATTGGCGCAGTACTAATTTCTTAGGTACCACAGGTTTTACCTGCCTGTTATATTGCTTTTAAACTTTCCTGGTTTTTAAAACGTTTATAATATACCAATTATTAAATTATGCCTATTTACCACACTTTAGGGAAAATCCCGCCAAAGCGGCATACCCAATTCCGTAAGCCCGATGGTACTTTATATGCCGAAGAGCTGGTTTCCACCGAAGGTTTTTCGAGCCTGTATTCGCTGGTTTACCATGCTTACCCGCCAACTATTGTAAAAGAGTTGGGCGAGCCTTACAGCATCGAACCAAAAATAGCGCGCGAAAAGCACCTTAAACATACCAGCCTTATTGGTTTTAATGTGCTGCCGGAAGATGATTACCTGCAAAGCCGCAAGCCGGTTTTGGTAAACAGCGACCTGCATATATCATTAGCTGCCCCGCGCAAATCAATGACGGATTATTTCTATAAAAACAGCCAGGCCGATGAAGTGGTGTTTATCCATGTAGGTTCGGGTACGTTAAAAACGGGCTTTGGGCAGATTAAGTTTGCCTACGGCGATTATTTGGTGATACCGCGCGGCACTATTTACCAGTTAGAGTTTGATACCCCGGATAACCGCCTGTTTATTATCGAAAGCTTTAGCCCTATTCGCCCACCCAAGCGCTATCGCAACGCCTACGGTCAGTTAATGGAACACTCGCCTTATTGCGAGCGCGATATTAAACGCCCAAGCAATTTGGAAACGCATGACGAGAAGGGCGACTTTAAAATCCTGATTAAAAAGCAAGGGTTAATATACCCTTATACTTACGGCACCCACCCTTTTGATTTTATTGGATGGGACGGTTTTCATTATCCCTGGGCGTTATCGATACATGATTTTGAGCCGATAACTGGTCGACTGCACCAGCCGCCACCGGTACATCAAACTTTTGAGGGCAACAATTTTGTGATATGCTCCTTTGTGCCGCGGAAGTTTGATTACCATCCGCTATCTATACCTGCGCCATACAATCATAGCAATGTGGATAGTGACGAGGTATTGTATTATGTTGATGGCGATTTTATGAGCCGTAAAAGTGTGGTTAAAGGACAAATTACCCTGCACCCCGGCGGCATTCCGCATGGCCCCGCGCCGGGCTCGGTAGAAAAATCGATAGGCAAGGAATCAACCGACGAACTGGCGGTAATGATAGATCCGTTCCGCCCGCTGATGCTTACCGAAGACGCTATAAAAATTGAGGACGAAAGTTATTATAAAAGCTGGAATTATTGAGCGGAAAGCTGAAAGCAAAAAGCCCAAAGCAAAATCAATAAATCAATAAATAAAACAAATGGAAACACTAACTATAGATAAACCAAATAAAACAACTGATTTTTTACCCCTGAACGGTACCGATTATGTTGAATTTTATGTAGGCAACGCCAAGCAGGCGGCCCATTATTATAAAACTGCCTTCGGTTTCCAGGATTTGGCTTATGCCGGGCCGGAAACAGGTGTGCGCGACCGGGCATCGTACGTTTTGCAACAGGGTAAAATACGGCTGGTACTAACCACGCCGCTACATTCCGATCATCCCATTGCCGAGCATATTAAAAAACATGGCGACGGCGTAAAGGTATTAGCGCTTTGGGTTGATGATGCTTACGATTCATACCAACAAACCACCAGTCGCGGTGCGAAGCCTTACCAAAAACCGCAAACTTTAACCGACGAATTTGGCGAAGTGCGCACCAGCGGCATTAAACTTTATGGGGAAACTGTGCACCTTTTCATCGAACGCAAAAATTATAACGGCTTGTTTTTACCGGGTTATAAGGAGCATAAAACAGTCTATAACCCAAGCGATACCGGCTTATTGTATGTAGACCATTGCGTAGGCAATGTAGGCTGGAACAAAATGAACGATTGGGTTAGTTTTTATGAGGAGACTATGGGTTTCAGAAACATACTCACCTTTGATGATAAGATGATCTCTACCGAATACTCGGCACTGATGAGCAAGGTAATGAGCAATGGCAATGGCTTTGTAAAGTTCCCGATAAATGAGCCGGCAGAAGGTAAAAAGAAATCGCAGATTGAAGAGTACCTGGAATTTTACGAGGATGAAGGCGTACAGCACATGGCACTGGCTACCCATGATATTGTAAAAACAGTAACCGAGCTGCAAAGTCGCGGCGTTGAGTTTTTAACTGTGCCAACCACGTATTACGATGACTTAACCGACCGTGTCGGCCACATAGATGAAGACCTGGGGCCATTGAAAAAATTGGGCATCTTAGTCGACCGCGATGATGAGGGTTACCTGCTGCAAATATTTACTAAACCGGTGGAAGACCGCCCTACCCTGTTTTTAGAGATTATACAGCGCAAGGGAGCGAAGTCATTTGGCGCTGGTAATTTTAAAGCATTATTTGAAGCCATTGAGCGTGAGCAGGATTTGAGAGGAAACCTATAAGTATTGTATACTCGCCATTAAGCATAAAGCCCCGGCAATCGGGGCTTTTTTAATTTAAGGGGATTTGATGGAGTGTATTAAATTATATATAAAAATATTCACGCATCGTTTTTAATTTAAATTTCTTATAAGTTAATATTAACGTAACGCCTATTTTACTTTGCCGTCTTTTCTGCAATCGATACATGCCATTTAAAGTACTATATCATCATTTCTTAAAAAAAATCAATCATCAAGGTAGATTAGCATTTAACTATTGGTTAGTTTTTACCTGAATTTAATTTTATAAATATCAGGTTTATAGCCATTTATATCATTCTCATTATTATATTTGGAGTTGATTATTAACTAAAATATAATTTTATTGGCCATTTACAACTTATAGTTGTAAATGAGAAATAATGATTTCATGGCGCATTTATTGCACATAAGCAGCAGTATGAATTTTAAATTAACATGGGCACGGTAAAAGATCACGATTTTTATAATAGTGTATCGCATTTCGCCCATGTAATTAATCACATTAATACTGGTATATGGGAGGTTGACGTTAACACGAACGAGGTTAAGTGGTCCGACGGTTTTTACAAGCTATTGGGCTACGAACCGAATGAGATAGAATGCTCTGCCGGGTACTTTTTTGAGCATTTGCTTTATCATGAAGATAGGGCCGCATTTGCCAAGGCAATTAATGGGCTTACCGGCGATCATACATCAACGGTACAAGTACGCCTGTCTACCAAAAACGAAGGTTACCAATGGTTCGAAAATATCAGCAAGCGTTGCGATGATACAATGTGCTGCAGCTTGCACGGTGCTATCATCAATATCAATGCTTATAAATTACAGGAAGCACATTCGGCACAAAAAGACCTTCTTTTTAAAGAAATGGGGCGCATTGCAAAAGTTGCGGTATGGGAGTTGGAAATAAGCACCATGAAATTACAGCTTTCAAAAGAAGCCTATGATATTTTTGGTCTTAACAACCCGGTTAAATTAAACATTGATGAAGCCATCAGCTTTTTTGAACCGCTGCACCGCGATGCTGCGGCAAATGCTATTGAAAACGCTACAAAAAACGGTAAGCCCTTCGACCTTGAGCTACAGTTCAGGACTGCGCGCAATAAGGTTACCTGGCTGCGTTTTAAAGCCATTCCATTTATCGACAATTTTGGCAAGTGCATAAAACTAACCGGCATTTTGCAGGATATTAACCATGCAAAAAAACGCGAAATGGCTTTAAAAGCCGATTTAAGTTTATCGGCCGATCAAAACAGGCGCCTGCAAAATTTTGCTTATATCGTTTCACATAACCTACGTTCGCATACCGGCAATTTAAAGTTTATGGTTAACCTGTTTAACCAACCTGATGCCGATATGGAGCGAGAAGAAATTTTTGAGCACATAAGGTCAATAAGCGACAGTTTAAACACCACCGTTGAACACCTGGAAGAGGTGGTTAAAATACAAGCCGAGATAACAAAAGATAAAAAGATGGTTGAGTTTGAACCTCTTTTTAAAAATATCATTTCGGCCTTAAACCATAATATCAATGAGGCAGATGCCAAAATTGAATTTGATTTTACCAAATGTCCCGAAATAAACTACATACCTGCTTACATGGAAAGCATTTTGCAAAATTTGCTTACCAACTCGTTAAAATACAAAGCCGACAAAAGGAAACCCCACATTAAATGCCATACCTATAATAAAAACCGGCACGACTGGTTAATATTTGAAGATAACGGCATGGGTATCGACCTTGAAAAACATGGCAATTCGATTTTTGGGATGTATGAAACCTTTCATCAAAACAAGGATGCAAAAGGCATAGGCCTGTTTATCACCCGCAACCAGGTTGAATCGCTGGGCGGCGCCATAAAGCTGGAAAGCACCGTAGATGTAGGCACTAAGTTTACAATAAGATTGAATTGATTTGAAAATTTAGTAATTTGAAGATAGATGATTTGAAAATTTGGCGATTTGAAAATTTGAAGATGCCTATCATTCAATTAGCAATGTGTGTTTAATCTTCAAATCAACACATTTTCAAATCTTCAAATTAATTACTCTTTTCGCGTACAATCACGTACACATCCTCGTTGTCCCTTTTCATAAGGTATTTTTCGCGGGCAAATTTTTCGAGGTCGGCGGGGTCTGAGGTTAGTTCGCTAAGGTCTTTTTGTACTTTGGCGGTTTCGGTAGTGTAAAAGGTGCGCTCCTGTTTTAGTTTAACCACCTCCTGGTGATATTGATATTGGGATAGCAGGTCGTTTTTATCAAAAAATATCATCCATACCACAAAAGCCACAGTAACCCAAAAAAACTTGTTTTTAAAAAGGTAGAAAAGGCGTTGCATATTGAGGCAATAAATTTTATCTAAAATTAAATCAAAAATTCAATAGCTACAAGGGGGATTATTAACTTATTAACAAACCCCCTCCGCCCCCTGAAGGGGGAACGAAAAAAAAGAATTTGCCATGCTGAGGCACGAAGCATCTGTCGTATTGCTGCACCACCTTGCAAGTTGGATTATCTATCGCTTGGTGTAACGCCTGACAGATTCTTCGCTATCGCTCAGAATGACATGGTGGGAAAATTAATCCCTTCTTCCGCCCCTTGCACCCCAGCTGCTGCCTTTACTGCTTCCACTCATGCCGCTGTTGCCGCCACGACCACGATTGCCGCCACCGCTATTGCCGCCGCCACCACCACCAAATCCTCTGCCCCTTTTAGGTGCGCCGCTGCGGTTACCGCCGCCGGCAGCTTTTGCAGCTTCGGCTTTAATAACCATGCTTTGGGGGCTCATTGGGTACGGGTGTTCTTCGTTAACAGGTATTTGTTTGGCGATGAGTTTGTGGATATCCTTTAAAAACGGCAATTCCTCGGCATCACAAAAAGATAGCGCTATACCGCTGGCACCCGCGCGGCCTGTACGGCCAATACGGTGTACATAAGTTTCGGGAATATTGGGTAGTTCGTAGTTAATAACGTGGGTAAGGTCGTCTATATCAATACCGCGGGCGGCTATATCGGTTGCTATTAAAACCCTGGTGGTACGGTTTTTAAAATTGCTTAATGCACGCTGGCGTGCATTCTGCGACTTATTGCCGTGTATGGCTTCGGCAGTAACGCCTATGCGTACCAGGTCTTTAACCACCTTATCGGCGCCGTGCTTGGTGCGGGTAAATACCAGCGCGGTTTTAATATTCTTATCCTTTAAAATATGGGCCAGTAACGAGCGTTTGTCGTTCTTCTCCACATAATAAAGTTCCTGATGTATGGTATCGGCGGTTGATGATACGGGGGTAACTTCAACTTTTTCCGGGTTATTTAATATGCTGTTGGCCAGTTGCTGAATTTCATTAGGCATAGTTGCCGAGAAAAACAGCGTTTGCCTTTTTGCAGGCACTTTGGCAATGATCTTTTTTACATCATGCACAAAACCCATATCCAGCATACGGTCGGCCTCATCCAAAACCAATATCTTAATATGGTCGAGGTGGACGTATTTCTGGTTCATTAAATCAAGCAAACGTCCTGGTGTAGCCACCAAAATATCAACGCCGCGGCGCAAAGCATCCACCTGTGGGTTTTGCGATACACCGCCGAATATTACCAGGTGTTTTAAGCCGGTGTGCCTGCCGTAAGCGGCAAAGCTTTCGTCAATTTGTATGGCCAGCTCGCGGGTTGGGGTTAGTATCAGCGTTTTTATAGTTTTTTGCTCCTTGTGCTGCAGCC